>Ga0209633_10004257_pt1 | contig 12905 bp, 9 predicted proteins | sample Cruoilmetagenom1_FD_187290 | JGI IMG/M metagenome (GOLD analysis project Ga0209633, IMG submission 187290) | Oil polluted marine microbial communities from Coal Oil Point, Santa Barbara, California, USA - Sample 1 (SPAdes) (version 2) | ecosystem: Environmental > Aquatic > Marine > Oil seeps ... | reverse complement strand
AGCGCGCCAATGCTGATCGCCGGAAGGCGTAGATACCAATGTGATGGTAGAGTGGACCCTCGCCCGCCGGCACCGGGCTGCGCGAAAAATAGAGCGCCCGCGCGATGCGCTCTTGACCGAAATCGATCACCGCCTTGACCACGTTGGGGTCGTCGCGCTCGGCCGGATCGGTGATGCGCGCGACCAGCGTGGCGATGTCGACGGCTGGATCGGCCAGGGGCTCGAGCACGGCGGCGATCGCCGCCGGTGCGATCGTCGGCAGATCGCCCTGCAGATTGACCACGACATCATGCACGCCGGCCGGATCGACACTCTCGACGGCCGCCAGCACGCGGTCCGAGCCCGACGGATGATCGGGCTTCGTCATCACCGCTTGGCCGCCGGCCGCCTCGACGGCTGCCGCGATCTCGCGATCGGGGCAGGCAACGACGACGGGCCCCAGCGCTGCGGCGCGCGCGCGATCCAGCACATGCACGACCATCGGCTTGCCGGCGATATCCGCAAGCGGTTTGCCGGGCAGCCGCGTTGCCGCCAGGCGCGCTGGAATGACGACGATCGGGTGCAGCGTCGCCGGCGCTTTCGGCGGTGATCTCGAAGGTTTGCCCATGTTTGCTCTGTGCCTCGTTTGACGCGGCGATGCGCTGCGGCATTTTGCCACGCGAACAGAATTAATGCCGCGACTGATCCGGGGGGTGACGGGGCCCGGTCCGCCCCCTATAAACTTTAGCCCATCCGCCCCGGCGAGCTTGCCGTTCTGCGCAGCTATGCTTGATGGCAGCGAGAAACAGTTCATGAACACAATGTTACTCACAAAAATTTTGGGCGCCGCGTTGGTAACCGCGCTTGTTGCAATGGTCGCCAGCTTCGCTGGAAACATTCTAGTGCCAGAGGGCGGCCAGGGTCCCGCGCATGGCGCCGGCCCTGTCGCCGCCGCCGGCCACGGCGGAAATGGTGGCGCTGGCCAAGCGCCCGAGGCGGCGAAGGATCCGCCGGTCGCCCAGCTCCTCGCCGCGGCGGATCTGGAGAGCGGCAAAAAACTCTCCCGGCGTTGCGTTCAATGCCACACGCTGGAGAAGGGCGGCGCGAACAAGCTCGGCCCCAATCTTTACGGCGTGCTGGGCCGCGATCGCGGCGCCTATCCCGGGTTCAGCTACTCGGCCGGGATGAAGGCGGCGGGAGGCAAGTGGACCTACGCGGCGCTGTACGCCTATCTCAGGAAACCGAACGCTGCGGTGAAGGGCACCAAGATGTCGTTCAAGCTGCCCAAGGCGAGCCACCGCGCCAATCTCCTCTTCTTCCTACGCACACTCTCCGATAGCCCGCTGCCCCTGCCCGCGCCCAAGCCCGAAGCGAAAAAGCCGACGGCAAAGGCGCCCGACGAGAAGAAGGCCGAGGCAAAAGCGCCAGAAGCAAAAACGCCAGAAGCAAAAACGACAGAAGCAAAAGTACCCGAGGCCAAGAAGCCGACGGGCAAGCCCCCCGTGCAGACCGCCTCGGCGGGCGCGCTGCTGGCGGCCGCCGATGCCGCGCGCGGCGCCGTGCTGGCCAAACGCAAATGCCGGGCCTGCCATTCCTTCCAGAAGGGCGCCGGGCACAAGGTCGGCCCCAACCTTTACGGCGTCGTGTTGCGCGAGCGCGGCGCGGTCGAGGGCTATAGATTTTCCAGCGCGATGAAGGCCAGGAGCGGAAAATGGAGCTACGATGATCTGCTCGCGTTTTTGACCAATCCCAAGGGCTTCGTGAAGGGCACCAAGATGACGCTGCGCGTGCCGAAGGAGAAAGACCGCGCGGATCTGGTCGCCTATCTGCGAATGCTTCACGAAAGCCCACCGCCGTTACCCACGAAGTAACGCCCCTGCCGGCTCTCTCCAGGACGCTGCCCAGGAAACAGCAATGACCGAAGTGGAGCTGAACGAAGCGGCGGCGTTCGCGGGTCAACTTGCCGATGCGGCGGGCGCCGTGGCGCGGCAGTATTTCCGCCAGGTCGTGCCGGTCGAGACCAAGGCCGATGCCAGCCCGGTGACCCGCGCCGACCGCGAGACGGAGGCGGCGATGCGGACGCTCATCGAGGAACGCTATCCCGGCGACGGGATCGTCGGCGAGGAGCACGGGCGGGAGCGCGCCGATGCCGCGCGGCTCTGGGTGCTTGACCCGATCGATGGTACGCGGTCGTTCGTGACCGGGGTGCCGCTTTTTGGAACATTGATCGCGCTCGCGGTGGACGGCGTGCCGGTCGTGGGCGTGATTGACCAGCCGGTGGCGCGCGAGCGCTGGGTCGGCATCGCGGGCGCCGCGACCACGCTCAACGGCGCGCCAGTGCGATCACGGGCCTGCGCCGATCTCAAATCGGCGACGCTATCGACGACGGGCGAAGAATTCCTCGATGGTCCGGGCGAGCTCGACGCCTTCGCCCGGGCGCGCGCCGCGGCCGCGGCCTTCCGCCGGGTTCCCGACTGCTATGGCTATGCGATGCTGGCGAGCGGCTTCGTCGATCTTGTCGTCGAGGCGGGGCTCAAGGCCTGGGACTACGCCGCGCTCCGGCCGGTCATCGAGGGCGCGGGCGGCGTCGTTACCGACTGGGGGGGCAGGCCGCTCGATCTCTCATCGGACGGGCGCATCGTGGCCGCGGGCGACGCACGATGCCACGCGCAGGCGCTTGCCGCGCTCGATTGGCAGGATACCTGAGGCGGGGGAGTGGGCTTGAGCCGTTCCCGCGTGAGCGGAAATGCTCTAGTCGAAAACCTCCACCGGATTCGACTCGCGTTCCATGCGCCCGGCGCCGAGGATCAGCCCGATGCCGTGGCAGATGATCGCCGCCGCATAGCATAGAAACCCAATGATGATCAGGATCGTCGCCACGACGGCGACGCCCGCGATGCCCGGTCCGGCGCCTGAGCCGGCGCCTGATCCGAGCGCCATGCCGGCGCTTGCGACGATGACGATTACCCCGATGATGATGCCAATGAGGCCGATCAGGTAGAGGATGCCGATCGCCTTCCAGAGGCCGCCGCCGATATTGCCGAAGCTGATGCAAAAGATCGAAAAGATCAGCATGGCCACCAGTACGGCCAGCGTCGTGACAAGCACCACGATGCCGAGGATGCCCATCGCCCCCAGCCCGCCGGCCTGCATGATCCCGCTGAGACCGGCCGAGGTATTCGTGACCGCGCCGATCAGGGCCGAAATAACCTGAACACCGATGATCAGATAGATCGGGATGTCGGCGCGGTAGTAGCCCTGGGCATTAAAATATCCCTTGGTCGTGAAGAACACGAAGCCGATGACCGCCGCCATCGCGACATTCATCACCACCGACATCATCTGCATCTGGCCGCCCATCGATCCGATGCCACGCGCGTTGGGCGCCATGCGCTCAAACCCGATGACGGCAACGAAGCCGATGGGAATAATAAAGACGAGGGCGATCCCGATGAACACCATGATCCCACCCCAACGAACGGTGCCGGGGCTCATGACAATTTGCTCATGATTGCGTGTCTCCTTCGATCGCGACCTGCGCCGGGCATGACAACGGCCCCCGGAATGCCCAATCGCTCCCGGGGGCCGTCATTCTTTCCTCCCGACCACAGGGACCTAGAAAGTCCCGCGGACGATGTCGCTACATTTTGCCGGCGCCTTGGATCAGTCCGATGCCGTGGACAATCAATGCTGCCAGCAACACAAGTCCGCCGACCAAGGCCAATATGCCCCCGACCGCGATCAGGCCACCTGATTTGGCCACGGCTGCGAGGATAAAGAACAGAATTCCCAGCGCCATACCGGCCATTGCGATGACGTAGAGGATGCCAATCGCTTTCCAGATGCCGCCGCCGCTCGCGCCGAAACCCATGGTGGTGATGCCCAACCACAGCCATGAGAGGAACATGAGCAATGTGATCACCAAGGCGATGATCCCCAATATCTGGAGGCCACCGGCGCCCATGCTGCTCATCCCGCCAAGGCCGCCACCCACGCCAAACACGCTGAGGATGGTCGTGATGATTGTCGTGCCGATCAGGATAAGGATCGGCATATCTGCCTTGGAGTAGTTCTTGGAGTTGAAGTAGCCCTTGGTCGCCCAGAATCCGAAGATCAAGAGCAACGCCGCGACGAGGCCGATGATGCGGCCACCAATGCCGCCACCGATCGCGATGCGGCCGAGTATTTGCAGCAACAGCGTAACGAAGATTGCGATGCCGCCAAAGCGCACCATACTGGCATTCATGTGGATTTTCCCTTCCAGTTCAATTCGCCGGCATACGCTTCAGCGCCATCCCGCCGTCGGCCAGGCCCCATTATGAGGCGCAGCCGGAAATGCTTCCTCGTCCGGCACGTTAACCATACCATATCTATGTTGCGTTAGCCAAAGTATACGTATCTGTTGTTGTTTACCTGTTGCACCAAGCCCACACCCGACCGACGGTTGCAATGCTGACAGTATCGTGAAGGTCTTTGGGGGATCGCGCTTTGTTGGCGCCGCCAATCGCCTTAGTCTCATGAGCGGCGCATCGCGGCGTCAGGCGGCTGCGATTGCCGCAAGGTCGGCATGTCGCACCTGCCGAGGGCCAGCATGGGAGGACCGAGACTGATGATCAAAACCCCGCCGGCCGTGTGGCGCGCGGCCACCGCGGCCATCGTCCGGGCCTGGTTCTTCGCGGCTTTGGTGTTGGCGCTGCCGCTTGCGGGGCTCGCCGCCGCCGAGACCCCGACGCACGGCATCGCCATGCATGGCGACGTGAAGTACAAGGCCGGCTTCACGCATTTTGATTACGTCAATCCAAACGCGCCGAAGGGTGGCACGGTCAGGCTCGGCGTGCGCGGCACTTTCGATTCTTTCAATGGCTTCATCATCCGCGGCAGTGCGGCGTCGTTGATCGGCCTGCTCAATGACCAGCTCACCGTCGCTGCGAGCGACGAGGCCTTCACCCGCTACGGGTTGATCGCCGAATCGATGGAAGTGCCCAAGGACCGCTCCTGGGTGATCTTCAATCTGCGCAAGGAGGCGCGCTTTCACGACGGCAAGCCGATCACCGCCGACGACGTGATCTTCACCTACAAACTGTTGATCAAGAAGGGCACGCCCTTCTACCGTTTTTACTACAGCAACGTCGCCAAAGTGGAAAAGCTGGGACCGCTCAAGGTCAAGTTCAGCTTCAAGCCCGGCGAGAACCGCGAGCTGCCGCTGATCATGGCCGAGCTGACGGTGTTGCCGAAGCACTACTGGGAAAAGCGCGACTTCACCAAGCCGACGCTCGACGCCCCGGTCGGCAGCGGGCCCTACCGGATCGAAAACTTCGAGGCCGGCCGCCGCATCGCATATGTGCGCGACAAGTCGTACTGGGCGGCAAAGCTGCCCGTCATGCGCGGGCGGTACAATTTCGACCGCATCCGCATCGACTATTACCGCGACACCACGGTGCTGCGCGAAGCGCTGAAGTCGGGCCGCATCGACTACCGCCAGGAGAACCAGGCCAAGGCCTGGGCCACGGCCTACGAGATCCCCGCGCAGAAGGAAAAGAAGCTGATCAAGCTGCGCGTGCCGACCAAGAGCGGCTCGGGCATGCAGGCCTTCGCGATCAACTCGCGGAAACCCAAGTTCTCCGATCCCCGCCTGCGCCGGGCGCTCGGCTACGCGTTCGACTTCACCTATACCAACCGCACGCTCTTCTTCGGGCAGTACTCGCGGACCAAGAGCTACTTCGAAAACTCCGAGCTGGCCTCGCGCGGCCTGCCGGAAGGCGAAGAGCTGAAGATCCTCGAACGCTTCAAGGGGCGGGTGCCGCCGGAGGTCTTCACCAAAGTCTACGACGTGCCCTCCTACAAGAACCGCCGCGAGCTGCGGCGCGGGTTGCGCGAAGCCTTCAAGCTGCTGAAAGCGGCGGGCTGGGTGGTCAAGGACCGCAAGCTCGTCAATGCCAGGACCGGCGAGCATATGCAGTTCGAGATCCTGACCGGCAGCCAGGAGTTCGAGCGTATCCTGCTACCCTTTGCCAAGACCCTCGAACGCCTCGGCATTCGGGCACGCGTGCGCCTGGTCGATCCCTCGCAATACGAAGCGCGGATGCGCAAGTTCGACTACGACATCACCACGCTTACGTTTGGCCAGTCGCTCAGCCCCGGTAACGAGCAACGCAGCTATTGGGGCAGCCGGGCGGCCAAGATCGAGGGTTCGCGCAACTGGCTCGGCGTCAACAACAAGGCGATCGACGAGCTGGTCGAGCTGGTCATCGCTGCCTCGGACCGCGCCGGCCTGATTGCCCGCACCCGCGCGCTCGACCGCGTCTTGCTGTGGCATCATTATGTGATTCCGCAATGGCACATTCCGGCGCAGCGCATCGTCTTCTGGGACAAGTTCGGCCAGCCGGGCAAGCCGACGATCCGCGGCGAGGACTTGTTCGTCTGGTGGGTCGACAAGAAGAAAGAGGCAGCACTGGGCTCGGCGCTGAAGCCCAACTGACGATCATGACCGGCAACCCCGCCCCGATCCCGGCCGTCAGGCGCGTCTGAACGTGGGCGGGATGGTCTGATGTTTGCCTATATCGTTCGCCGGCTCCTGCTCATCCTGCCGACGCTCTTCGGCATCATGGTGATCAACTTCGCGCTCATCCAGACCGCGCCCGGCGGGCCGGTCGAGCGCCTGATCGCGGAGATGCGCGGCCGCAGTGCCGCGGCGACCGAACGGATCGGCTCCGGCGGCGGCCAGGCGGAAGCCGGCGGCGGTCAGCAGAGCGCGGGCGCCGGCAGCGAGTCGAAAAGCCGGGCCGCGCGCGGCATCGACCCCAAGCTGATCGAACAGCTGAAGAAGCAATTCGGCCTCGACAAGCCGCTGCACGAGCAGTTCGGCCTGATGTTGAAGAACTACGTCACCTTCGATTTCGGCGACAGCTTCTTCAAGGGCAAGCCGGTGATGCAGCTCGTGCTCGAGGCGATGCCGGTCTCGATTTCGCTCGGCCTGTGGACGACGGTGATCATCTATCTCATCTGCATCCCGCTCGGCATCGCCAAGGCGACGCGCGACGGCTCGCGTTTCGATGGTTGGACCAGCGGGGTCATCATCATCGGCAATGCGATCCCGGGTTTCCTCTTCGCCATCCTTCTCGTCGTGATCTTCGCCGGCGGCCGCTATCTCGACTGGTTCCCCTTGCGCGGGCTCGTCTCCTCGAACTTCTCCGAGCTCTCATTCTTCGGCAAGATCGCCGACTATTTCTGGCACATCACCTTGCCGGTCTTCGCCATGGTGATCGGCGGCTTCGCCAGCCTCACCATGCTGACCAAGAATTCCTTCCTCGACGAGATCAACAAGCAGTACGTGCTGACCGCGCGCGCCAAGGGGATTCCCCAGCGCCGCGTGCTCTACGGCCACGTCTTCCGCAACGCGATGCTGATCGTGATCGCCGGGTTTCCGGCCGCCTTCGTCGGCATCTTCTTCGCGGGCTCGCTGCTGATCGAGGTGATATTCTCGCTCGAAGGCTTGGGGCTTTTGGGCTTCCAGGCGGTGTTCGAGCGCGACTACCCCATCGTCTTCGCCACGCTCTACGTGTTCTCGCTGCTGAGCCTGGTGATCAAGCTGATCACCGACCTCACCTATGTGTTTGTCGATCCCCGCATCGACTTCGATACGCGGGAGGTCTGAGGCTATGGCGGTGGCATCCGGCGCGCAGCGCTTCCTCTTCTGGACGATCTCGCCGATCTCGGCGCGGCGACTGGCGAACTTTCGCGCCAACCGGCGCGGCGTGTGGTCGCTGTGGTTGTTTTTGATCCTCTTTTTTCTCAGCCTCTTCGCCGAGTTCATCGCCAACGACAAGCCGCTGCTCGTCTGGTACGACGGCGGCCTTTATTCTCCGGTGATCAGGCCGCATCCGGAGACCACATTCGGCGGCGATTTCGCGACCACCGCCGATTTCACCGACGAGTTCCTGATCGAGAACATCAAGAAGAAGGGCGGCTGGGTTATCTGGCCGCTCATCCCCTACCGCCACGACACGCAGATCAGGGATTTGCCCGTTCCGGCGCCCTCTTACCCGACGGCGCAGAATTGGCTCGGCACCGACGATCAGGGCCGCGATTTGGTGGCGCGGCTCATCTATGGCTTCCGGATCTCGGTGCTGTTCGGCATCATCCTCACCATCCTTTCGACGATTGTCGGCGTTGCCGCCGGCGCGGTGCAGGGCTATTTCGGTGGCCGGGTCGATCTCTATTTCCAGCGCTTCATCGAGGTCTGGGACTCCGTCCCGCTGCTCTATCTGCTGATCATTCTGTCGGCGATCATCGAGCCGAATTTCTGGTGGTTGTTGGGAATTCTGCTGCTTTTCAGTTGGATGGGACTGGTCGGCGTGGTGCGGGCTGAATTCCTGCGCGCGCGCAACTTCGATTACGTCCGCGCCGCCCGCGCGCTCGGCGCCTCCGACGGCGCGATCATGTTCCGCCACGTGCTGCCCAACGCCATGGTGGCGACCCTCACCTTCATGCCCTTTATCTTGCAGGGCTCGATCGTGGCGCTGACGTCGCTCGACTTCCTCGGCTTCGGCCTGCCGCCGGGCTCGGCCTCGCTGGGCGAGATGTTGAAGCAGGGCAAGGCGAACCTGCATGCTCCGTGGCTGGTTGTCACCGCATTCCTGGTCATCGCTGTGATGCTGTCGCTGCTGATCTTCATCGGCGAGGCGGTGCGTGATGCCTTCGATCCGCGCAAGGCCGTTACCGGCGGCGTGCCGCCCGAAGAAGCAATCGTATCGCCGAGCGCGCCGCCGGCGATGGCGACGGTCGAGCCGACGGCGGGGCCTGCCGCGACGGCGCGGCGCCACCTGACCAAGGGCGGGCAGCCGCCGGACGTGGAGCCCGAGCGATGAACGATACGGCTCCCCTCCTTCAGGTCGACGATCTCCATGTCGCCTTTCGCACGCCGCTGGGACTGACCGAGGCGGTCAAGGGCGTCTCGTTCCAGATCGAAAAGGGCGAGACGATGGCGCTGGTCGGTGAGTCGGGATCCGGCAAATCGGTGAGCGCGCTCTCGATCCTCCAGCTCCTCAACTATCCGGTGGCCAGCCACCCCAAGGGCAGCATCCGCTTCCGCGGGCAAGAGTTGATCGGCGCGCCCGACACCACGATGCGCGACATCCGCGGCGACCGCATCTCGATGGTTTTTCAGGAGCCGATCACCGCGCTCAATCCGCTGCATACGATCGAGAAGCAGATCGGCGAGATTCTCATCACGCATAAGGGCCTGGTCGCCAGCGCCGCCCGCTCCCGCACGTTGGAGCTGCTCGATCTGGTTGGCATCCGCGATGCCGCCCAACGCCTCGGCGCCTATCCGCACGAGCTGTCCGGCGGCCAACGCCAGCGCGTGATGATCGCCATGGCGCTCGCCAACGAGCCCGATCTCTTGATCGCCGACGAGCCGACCACCGCGGTCGACGTGACGATCCAGGCCCAGATCCTCGATCTGATGCTGGCGCTCCAGGCCAAGCTCGGCATGGCGATGCTGCTGATCACCCACGACCTTGGCGTGGTGCGCAAGATGGCGCCGCGCGTCGCGGTGATGCGCCTGGGCGAGATCGTCGAGGCGGGCGACACGGAGCAGGTTTTCGCCAATCCCCAGCACCCCTATACCAAGCAATTGATGGCGGCCGAGCCCGGCGGCGCGCCGCCCGACTATGACGAGACGGCGGCGGAGATTATTTCCGCCGATGATTTCCGCGTCTGGTATCCGATCAAGGCGGGCGTGATGCGCCGCACGGTCGACTATGTGAAGGCGGTCGACGGGGTGAGCTTCAAGATCCGTGCGGGCCAGACCGTGGGCGTCGTCGGCGAGTCGGGTTCGGGCAAGTCGAGCCTCGCCCTCGGCATTCTGCGGCTCATCTCATCGAGAGGCCCGGTTGTCTTCATGGGCCGAGACATCCAGGGCCTGCGCGCCAAGGCGCTGCGGCCGCTGCGGCGCGAAATGCAGATCGTCTTCCAGGATCCCTTCGGCAGCCTTTCGCCGCGCTTCACCGTGGGCGAGATCGTCGGCGAGGGGCTTCGCATTCACGCGATCGGCGATGACGACGAACGCGATGCGCGCGTCGTGGCGGCGCTCGAAGAGGTCGGGCTCGATCCGGCGACCCGGCACCGCTATCCGCACGAGTTTTCCGGCGGCCAGCGCCAACGCATATCGGTGGCGCGCGCGATGGTGCTGAAACCCAAGCTCCTGATCCTCGACGAGCCGACCTCGGCGCTCGACATGTCGGTGCAGGCGCAGATGGTCGAGCTGCTGCGCGGGCTCCAGCGCGACCATGCGTTGGCTTACATTTTCATATCGCATGATCTGCGCGTGGTGCGCGCGATGAGCCACGACGTCATCGTCATGCGCAACGGGCTGGTCGTCGAGCAGGGCTCGGCCAAGCAAGTCATCGAGGCGCCGAAGGAGGCCTACACCAAGGCGCTCATGGCTGCCGCCTTCGAGCTCCGCGCCGATACCAGCGGGGTGGTAGGGGTATGAGGACCAAGAAACTCGTTGCCGTCATTCCCGCGAAAGCGGGAATCCAGGGATCGTCGGGCGCATATCGATCCGGCAACCATGGACCCCCGCTTTCGCGGGGGTGAAGGACGGGGTAAGTAGGGGCGATCCTTCACCCACCGATACAGCATGCCCCTCCTCTTCATCTCCAAATCCGACGACCCGGATGCTTGGCGCACGATGCTTGGCGAGGCGCTGGCCGAGCTTGAGGTGCGTATCTGGCCGGAGGCGGGAGACCCGATCGAGATCGAGATCGCGCTGGCCTGGAAGCCGCAGCCGGGTTTGCTCGCGGGCTTCCCGAACCTCAAGCTCATCCAGTCGCTCGGCATGGGGGTCGATCATTTGTTCGTCGATCCCGACCTTCCAGCGGGCGTGCCGGTGGCGCGGCTGGTCGATCCCGACATGGTGCGGCAGATGAGCGAATACGCGATCTTCGCCGCGCTCCGCCACCACCGGCGCATGGATGCCTACGACGCCAACCAACGCGCCGGGCGCTGGGCCAGCGCGGGACTGCGCGACACCCCGGAGGTGCGCGCCGGCGTGCTCGGCCTCGGCGCGATCGGGGGGGACACGGCGCGCAAGCTGGCGCTGCTCGGCTTTGAGGTGGCGGGCTGGAGCCGCACGGAAAAATCCCTCGATGGCATCGAGAGCTTTCACGGGGACGAGGGTCTGACCGCATTTCTCAACCGGACCGACATTCTGATCTGCCTGCTGCCGCTGACGCCCGAAACGCACGGCATTCTCGATGCCCGCGCGTTTTCCGCGCTTCCCCAGGGCGCTTATGTGATCAACCTGGCGCGCGGTGGCCACGTCGTCGAGGCCGATCTGCTGGCGGCGCTCGAGCGCGGCCATCTGGCGGGGGCGACGCTCGACGTCTTCGAGACCGAGCCCTTGCCCGCGGGCCACGCATTCTGGGACCATCCGAAGACCCACATCACGCCGCACGTCGCCGGCCTCACCAATCCGCGCACCTCGGCGGCCCAGGTGGTGGAGAACATTCGCCGGGTGCGCGCGGGACGCCCGCCGCTCAATCTGGTCGATGCCGCGCGGGGTTACTGACGCGGTGGAAATGCCATTGGCGTTGAAGCGTTTTCACCGTTTCAGCTGCCAAATCTCTCAGCGATTGCGGCGAAGGCGGCCCGCATGGCCTGCGCCTCGCCGCCTTCAGGCCGGCCGGGGCGCGCAGCCGGGGTCCAGGCCATGACGTCGAGATGGACCCAGGGAATGCCCGGGTTGACGAACTCCTGCAGGAAGAGCGCGGCCGTAATCGCGCCACCATGCGGGCTCGCCGCGGCGTTGGTGATCTCGGCGGTCTGCCCATCGATCATCTTGCGGTAGGGCTTCCACAGCGGCATCCGCCAGAGCGGGTCCTCCTGGCGATGCGCCTGGCCGATCAGCGCATCGGCGGTCGGATCGTCGTTGGTGAACATGGCCGGCAGCTCGGGGCCCAACGCCACCCGCGCCGCCCCGGTCAGCGTCGCGAAATCGATGATGAGGTCGGGGTTCTCGGTGGCCGCCTCGGCGAGCGCGTCGGCCAGCACCACCCTGCCCTCGGCGTCGGTATTGCCGATCTCCACCGTCTTGCCGAGGCGGGTCGTCACCACATCGAGGGGGCGCAGCGCGTTGCCGGCGACCGAGTTCTCCACCGCCGGGATCAGGACGCGCAGGCGCAGCTTGAGCCCCGCCTCCATGATCATGGCGGCGAGGCCGAGGACGTGCGCGGCCCCGCCCATGTCCTTCTTCATAATCTTCATGCCGGCGGCAGGCTTGAGATCGAGGCCTCCGGAATCAAAGCACACACCCTTGCCGATCAGCGTCACCTTGGGCCCGTCCGCGTCGCCCCAGACGAAATCGATCAGCCGCGGCGCGTTCACGCTCGCGCGCCCTACCGCGTGTATGGCGGGATAATTCTTCTTTAGAAGATCCTCGCCGACGGTGATGGCCAGCTTCGCTTTGTGGGCGCGCGCAAGCGACCGCGCGGCATCGGCGAGCTCTTCGGGGCCCATATCCTCGGCCGGCGTGTTGACGAGGTCGCGCACCAGCCCGGTCGCGGCAACGGCGCTGGTCAGCGCCGCGCGGTCGACGCCCTCGGGACAGACCAGGCTGGCAAAGCGCTTGGTTGAAGCCTTGTAGCGCGTGAACTCGTAAATCCCCATTGCCCAGCCGAAGGCCGCCTTACCCGCGGCTTCGGCGTCGGGCGCGCCCTCCAGCCGGAAGGCGCGTTCGGGCAGACGCGCCGGCAGTCCTGCAAGTGACCAAAGGCTCAAGGGCTCGTCGCCGATCCCGGCAAGCGCCAGGCAAAGCGATCCCGCTTCATCGGGCACGAGCGAAATCGTGCCCGGTTCGGCGCTGAATTTAGTGCTTTCGACCCAGGCGCGCGCATGCGCCGGCGCGCTGTTCAGCCAGTCCTGGG
>Ga0209633_10004256_pt1 | contig 12905 bp, 10 predicted proteins | sample Cruoilmetagenom1_FD_187290 | JGI IMG/M metagenome (GOLD analysis project Ga0209633, IMG submission 187290) | Oil polluted marine microbial communities from Coal Oil Point, Santa Barbara, California, USA - Sample 1 (SPAdes) (version 2) | ecosystem: Environmental > Aquatic > Marine > Oil seeps ... | reverse complement strand
CCATAATAACTGAACCTTTCCCACATTTCAGTGGCAAATAGTGTATACAATGCTTTTGGGTGTGCTGGTTTGTTACTCATAATTTTTTGTCTTTGTTTAAAAATTAAATCGGATAAAAGTAAGTAAATTTTTAGAAATGCTGAAGTATTCAGCTTGATTCGATTAAAAAGTTATTAGAAAATCTTGATAAGTTTAACGTCCAATAAGCCTTCAAGGGTTTAAAACCCTTGAAGGCTTTGTTAGTTTACAAATTTTCTAGAATAAAATCAGTCATTTTTTTATACAGATGTAATCGGGTGTTTTCTCCACGATAAATGCCGTGAGTTCGATCAGGATAGAATTCACTATCAAAGGGCACATCTGCTTTGATAAGTGCGTTGATCATTTGCATGGAGTTTTGTACGTGCACGTTATCATCACCTGTCCCATGTACTAATAAATAGTTTCCCTTAAGCTTATCGGCAAAAAACAAAGGTGAATTTTCATCATAGCCACTAGCATTTTCTTGTGGTGTTTGCATATAGCGTTCTGTATAGACTGTGTCATACAAACGCCAGTTGGTAACTGGAGCAACCGCAATGGCCATTTTAAACACATCCGGTCCTTTTAATAGCGCATTCGAGCTTGTAAATCCGCCATAAGACCAACCCCAAATCCCTATTCTATCGGCATCAATATAAGTTCGTTTTCCTAGTTCTTTAGCTGCTTCTATTTGGTCAATGGTTTCATATTTTCCTAGTTCTTTATAAGTAACTTTAGTAAAAGCAGTTCCTTTTCCACCTGTTCCACGACCATCAACACTAAGCACGATATAGCCTTTTGCAGCAAGCATATAATACCAATAATCATCATAGCCATTCCATGAGTTTTGCACGGTTTGCACGCCTGGACCAGAATATTGATACATCAAAACAGGGTATTTCTTATTAGGATCGAAATCTGTTGGTTTAATCATCCACATATTAAATGTACCATCTTTTGTGGTAATTGTGGAGAATTCTTTTTGACTTGCCTTATATTCCTTAAGTTTTTCTTGAACGGCTTTATTATCTTTTACTTCTTTTAAAAGTTTTCCGTCAGATGTGTGTAATGTATAGACAGAAGGTGTGCTTGCATCAGAAAAATTATTGATGAAATAGTTTCTGTTTTTACTAAATGAAGCGCGATTCATGCCATGATCTGGACTTAATCTTTTTTTGTTTTTTCCATCAAAGCTAATAGAATATACTGTTTTATTAATACTGCCATCCGCTACCGATTGATAGAAGAGCTTTTTACTTTTCTCATCAACTCCATAAAACTTGATCACATCCCAATCGCCTTTGGTCACTTGATTGACTAATTTTCCATCTATCGTATAGTGATATAAATGCTCAAAACCATCTCGTTCACTACTCCAAATAAAACTAGTATCCTCTAAAAAAGTGAGTACATCTCTGACATTCACATAGGTATCTGATTTTTCGTCAAATACTAGCTTTGCTCTTTGTGTCTTCGTATCAACTAGGTGTAATTTCAAAGAATTCTGCCTTCTATTTGTCGTTTGAACACTCAATAAATTAGCCTCTTTTGTCCATTTTAGCCTTGGAATATACTCATAATCACCCAAATCAATTTTAGTAGCCGATTTAGCCCCTAATGGATATACATACAAACTTACTTCTGAATTCTTTTCTCCTGCTTTTGGATATTTAAAAGTATGCGGATACGGATATAAATCGGCATCATAACGCATCATCGTAAATTCAGGCACATCCGTTTCATCAAAACGTAAAAATGCTAAAGTAGTACCATCTGCATTCCATTGAAAAGCACGGACAAAGCCAAACTCCTCTTCATAAACCCAATCGGTTATTCCGTTAATAATATAATTGACTTTCCCATCAAATGTAATTTGATCGGTTCGGTTTTCTTGTAAATAGAGTATATAAATATTGTTTTTATAGACATATGCTATCTTTTTACTATCTGGAGAAAAAGTGGCTTGCTGGATTTTTTCATTCGCAACTTTTTGCAACTTTTTAGTTTTTAAATCATAGATATAAAACAGTGCATTTTCAGAATGTCGATAAATGGGTTCTGAAGCCGTTTTTAACAACAATTTGGTTTCGTCTTTGTTGAATGAATAGGATTCAAAATAATCTAATTCGGCTAGATCTTTACTATCCACAAGCGTTTCAACTTTTTCTAAAGTTTTGTAACTGTATTTATCAACAGCAGTACTACGGGTTTCTCTATTAAAATCAAGCAAGGTATAAAAGTCTCCATTCATTGAATTTAATGCATTCATTCGTTGTGTTCTAAACGTGCCATCTTGCCAAATATCCTCTAACGTAATTTCTTTTAAACTACTCGTTTCTTGGGCAACAACAGTTTGCTGTGTAGAACATCCAATCAGTAAAGTTGTAACAAATAATAGTGTAAAATAGCGCATCATATAAGATTTATTTTCCCTACAATAGTACGATTTTCTCACGTTTTTCACAACAAACAGCTCATTTTGAATAGCTAATTCTTAAATATTCTATAGTTTTGCTAAAAATCACAAAGTTACTTAACAACAATTCAAATAAATAAGCGTTATTTGAACAGAGAATTATATACGAAAGAGCCTACCCGATTTTGACACACAAGGGGATGATGAAAAGCTTTTTGCGCCTTTGCATCTTTGCGGTAAAATTTTAAACACATGAAGCAAATCCTATTTTTCATCTTTATTCTTAGCATCATTTTTGCTACCTCTTGCCGAAAAGACTTCAGCACCAACCCAAGTGATGGTCAACTAGAATTTTCAAAAGACACCGTTTATTTAGATACCGTTTTTACCAATATTGGCTCCAGCACCTATCGTTTAAAAGTTTATAATCGCAGCGACAATGCCATCACTATTCCGACGATTCAATTAGGTCGTGGTGAGGATTCGGGTTATCGTTTAAACGTGGATGGGATTCCAGGAAACTTTTTTGAAAATATTGACATTTTAGCAAAGGATAGCCTCTTCGTCTTTATAGAAACTACCATTGATTATGACTTAACAACTGACCCAATTTACGTGGATGAGTTACTTTTTGATGAAGGCTCAAATCAACAAGAAGTCCAATTAATAACACTTGTGCAAGATGCTCATTTTTTATATCCAACTAGAACAAACGGAATTGTTGAAACCTTAGAAATTGATGGTGAAATCACTGAAATTCCTGGTCGTTTTTTAGAAGATGATGAGTTGACATTTACAAACGCAAAACCTTATGTTATCTATGGGTATATGATGGTTGGAGATGCTGATAACACTTCGAAAACACTAACAATTGAGGCTGGCGCTAAAGTTCATTTTCATGCTAATTCTGGTTTGATAGTTAATGAAAATTCGAGTTTACACATTCAAGGAAGTCTTAATATTGAAGGACAACCCGACACAGAAGTCATCTTTGAAGGCGACAGACTAGAACCCGAATATGCCGATGTGCCCGGTCAATGGGGTTTGATTTGGTTACGTGAAGGAAGCCTGGATAATCAACTAAATTATTTAACAATTAAAAACAGTAGTGTAGGGTTACTGGTCGATGGATTTACTGATGTGAATCAACCCATTTTACAAATAAAAAATTCACAAATCTACAACACATCACAATTTGGAATATTAGCGCGCCAAACAAATATTCTAGGAGAAAACCTAGTCATGAACAATGCTGGTTTTTCAAGCTTTGCTGCTACGCAAGGTGGCGTTTATAACTTTACCCATTGTACTTTTGCGAACTACTGGTCTGGTCAACGGAGTTTTCCTTCAGTTTTAGTCAATAACTTCTACGCACTTGATGAAAACACTCTAGTTGCCGTAGACTTAGTTGAAGCTAATTTTACAAACTGCATCATTGCAGGTAGCCAAAACATCGAATTAAATCTTGAAAAACTTGAAGGAGCTTTGTTTAATTACCAATTTACAAATAACCTCTTGCAATTTGATGATATTCAAAATAGCTATGCGGACAATCCTTTATACGATTTTACAGATACTAATCATTATTTGAATAACTTATTTGGTGATCCAAATTTTAAGGACACCAATCTTAACGAACTAATTATCGGTGAAGAATCTGAAGGAAACGGACAAGCAGCAGTCAATGGCACTACACAAGTTCCTGTTGATATTCTTGGTGTAACACGTACCAATCCAGCCGATATTGGTGCTTATGAGCATATTATTTTTGAATAATAAATTTACCGTAAAGGCACAAAATCGCTAAGAAAGTTTATTTTTGCTATATGCGAAAAAACATCATCATAACAGGCGTAAGTCGTGGCATTGGTTTAGAATTGGTTAAAATTCTAGCTGCCAAACACAACATATTGGCTATTTCAAGGAATGTAAAACCTGTTCAAAACATAAAAAATGTCAAAGCATTAGCACTTGATCTCACTCAAGCTAATTATTTAAAGAAAGCCTTGGCCTATGTTGAGAATAATTGGAAGCAGGTTGATATCATCATTCATAATGCAGGTAAATTAATCAACAAACCCTTTAAGGAGACTACTTCTCAAGATTTTTTCGAAGTCTATCAAGTCAATGTGTTTGCCGTTGCAGCACTCACACGTATTATGTTACCCTTTCTAAAAAAAGGAAGTCATGTTTTGAACATTAGCAGCATGGGTGGCATTCAAGGTAGCGCTAAGTTTGCTGGACTCTCAGCCTACAGCTCATCAAAAGGAGCATTAATCACCTTAACAGAACTATTAGCCGAAGAATATAAAGATATAGGTATTGCCTTTAACGTATTGGCACTGGGTGCCGTGCAAACCGAAATGTTAGCAGAAGCCTTCCCAGGTTACCAAGCTCCAACTTCAGCAAATGATATGGCATCTTATATTGCTGATTTTGCATTATTTGGTAATAAATATTTTAATGGGAAAATCTTACCCGTTGCAAGTTCTACTCCATAATGAGTCAAATGTTTAAAGTTGAAAGTTGAAAGTACAAAATATAAAATGGATCAAGATAAATACCGTAAAATACTAAAAGAATATATTCCAGAAAATGCCCTTGATGGTGTGCTATCTATTTTAAATAACCATCCTATTTCAATAAAAATAACGCGAGAACGATTAACAAAACAAGGAGATTTTAGAATTTTAAGAAACGGGCAAGCACAGATAAGTATCAATCACAATTTGAATCCGTATCAGTTTTTGTTAACCCTAATACATGAATTAGCCCATTGGTTAACCCATAAAAAGTACAAAAGAGTCAAACCACATGGCCCTGAATGGAAAAATGAATTTAAATATCTCATGTTGCCCTTTTTAAACAATGACATTTTTCCGAATGATACGTTGCCCTATTTAGCACAATACCTTAAAAACCCAAAGGCAGCAACGGGTTCTGATGTGCAATTATCCATCGCCTTAAAAAAATATGATGTGCCATCAGATACGACAAGTCTCTTTGAATTATCGTTTGGCAGTCAATTTACATTACGAAATAAAACCTTTGTTTTAGGAGAAAAAAGACGAACCCGTTATGAGTGTTTAGATCAGAAAACAAATAGAAAATACTTGATTCATCAAAATGCAGAAGTGAAAAAAATAAGCAATAGGCAATAGGCAATAGGCAAAAGTAGAAAGTAGAAAGTAGAAAGTAGAAAGTAGAAAGTAGAAAGTAAAAAAATGGAAAATAAAAATTTATATGCAGTAATCATGGCTGGTGGCGTTGGCTCCCGATTTTGGCCGGTAAGCACACCTGATAACCCAAAGCAATTTCATGATATGTTGGGAACTGGCAAATCACTTTTACAACAAACACATCATCGTTTGCAAGCTTTGATTCCTGATGAAAATATTTTGATCTCTACCAATAATCGGTATAAAGATTTGGTAAAAAAGCAGTTACCAAACATTCGCGATTTACAATTGGTTTTAGAACCTGCCATGCGAAATACAGCTCCAGCAATTTTGTATTCAGCCTTAAAAATTGAGCAAAAGAATCCTGATGCACTCATTTTAATTGCACCAAGTGATCATTGGATTGATAAAGAACCAACATTCATTTCAGATCTAGAAACTGCCTTCACCACTTGTGACTCACAAGATATATTAATGACTTTAGGCATTCAACCGACTCACCCGAATACGGGTTATGGTTATATTCAATTTGAAAATGAAAAAACAGTCGTTAAAACAGTCAAACAATTTACCGAAAAACCTGATTTAGAAACTGCCAAACAGTTTATTTCAAGTGGCGATTATCTTTGGAATGCTGGTATTTTTGTATGGTCTGCAAAAAGTATCCTCAAAGCTTTTCAAACACATTTACCGACGATGTATGCACTTTTTGAAGAAGGAAATAGTGTTTGGAATACTGATTTTGAGGATGATTTTATACGCGACACCTATCCTAAATCAGAAAACGTATCCATCGATTATGGAATTTTAGAAAAATCAAACAATGTAAAAGTGTTACCCGTTGATATAGGCTGGAATGACCTCGGTACTTGGGGAGCACTACATCAAAAATTAGAAAAAGATTCCCAACAAAATGCCGTGGTAAACGCCGAAAGTTATTTTACGGATGCTTCTGGCAATATGATACGCACCAAAAAAGGACAAAAAGTAGTGATCAAAGGCTTACACAATTATATCGTTGTTGAAAATGATGGGATTTTAGTAATTTTACCTAAAGATGATGAACAGGCTATTAAGGAATTGTCGCAATTAGGTAATTAGGCAATAGGCAATAGGCAATAGGCAATAGAAAAGAATAAATAATATCAATAGACTTATGAATCCAATTCTAAAAAATATTTTAGCCATTATTGTAGGGATATTCGTCGGAAGTTCCGTGAATATGGGAATCATAATGATTAGTGGTGCTATTATTCCGCCGCCAGATGGAGCTGATGTCACTACCATGGAAGGTTTAAAAGAATCCATCCATTTATTTCAACCCAAACATTTTATTTTTCCATTTTTAGCCCATGCATTAGGAACATTAGTCGGTGCTTTACTTGCCGCATTAATTGCCACGACCCAAAAATTAAAATTCGCTTTAGGAGTTGGATTTTTTTTTCTAATTGGTGGTATTGCGAATGTTTTTATGTTACCAAGTCCTATATGGTTTATACTAATTGATCTTATTGGCGCCTATATTCCTATGGCTTGGATGGGATGGAAAATAGCCAATAACCTTCAAAAGAACACCTAAAAATTGATTGAAAATACCACAATATGCCTACTAAAGACATCAAAAATCAAGAGCAAAAAACGCACGAGACCAAACTTAATATTAAAGAATATTTAAGAGAACTTTTTGATATTAGGCAAGGTACCAGTAAAGCTGGAACCATTCAAGATATTAAAGATGGTATTTCAATAAAAGGGCATACGGCTTGGATTCTTATTTTTTCCATTGTGATTGCATCCATTGGTTTAAATGTTAGCTCAAGTGCTGTGGTGATAGGTGCCATGCTTATTGCACCACTTATGGGTCCGATTTTAGGAGTTGGCCTGTCGATTGCGATTAATGATATTCATACTTTAAAAAAATCTCTAGTTAATTTAGCCGCTATGGTGGCTCTTAGTTTAGTGACTTCCTTTCTGTTTTTTAGTATTCCCTTATTTCAAGATTTAACACCCGAATTATTAGCTCGCACAAAACCTGATTTACGAGATGTCTTAATTGCTATTGCTGGTGGATTGGCACTAATTGTATCTTTAAGCCGACGAAAAGAAATGACCAACACCATTGCTGGTGTAGCCATCGCTACGGCATTAATGCCACCTATGTGTACCGCTGGTTATGGTTTGGCAATAGGGAACTCGCAATACTTTTTTGGAGCCATGTTTTTGTTTATCATAAACTCTACCTATATCGCGTTAGCTACTTTTGTAATTCTGAAATTTTTACGTTTTAGAAATGTAAAACAAATTGATTCTACAAGGAAAAAAAATATTGCACGTTTAGCATCAAGTGTTGCTCTCATTTTATTATTAGGTAGTGTTTATACTTTCTACGGTTTGGTAAAAGAGAAACAATTTACTAAAAAAGCAAGTACTTTTATCGAATATCTAAAACACGAAGGCATCAGTATCATTGATAAAGATGTGGATGATTTCGACTTTGAAAATAAAACGATTACAATTACTGTTTTTGGCAAGACAGTAACTCCCGAAGAACAAACAAACTGGAATACTAAATTGATTGATTTAGACTTACCTAACACAAAACTACTCATTCATCAAGGAAAAGATGATTCTGAAATCATCGAAGAAGTACAGCAACTACGTGCTACTTATGCGGATCAATTAAAATTTATCAATGAACGCGATGCTACAATTAAGGATAAAGATGAATTAATTGCCGATCTAAAATCTCGTTTAAAAGAATTTCCGTTTGTACAAATATCTCAAGAGGCCAAGATTAATTACACTGGTTTACAATCTATAAGTTATGCCAATAAAATAAGTACTGATTTTAATCGACTTGATACGATTGCCGTATTTACTACACAATGGTATGATTCTGTCCCAAAAACAGACGCGCAATATGAGAAATTGCAACTTTGGCTAAAAACACGTTTGAATTTAGATACTCTAGTGCTTATAAAAAGCTCATCGCAAAGACGCTAAGACGCTAAGACGCTAAGACGCTAAGACGCTAAGACGCAAAATATTTAAAGACAATTCATTCCGCATAACTCAATTAAAAATCAAAAAAAAGACCTACTAGGTTTTAAAACCTGGTAGGTCTCATAAAAAGACACTTCTAAAGTATCTTATAATTTATCTGCGCTAGCAATAGCACTCAGTAATGCCTCAGCATATTTATGGTTTTCTACTACTTTTTCCAAAGCTTCTACTGGAAAAACACCAGATTCTTTTAGCCAATGAGAGACCGCACTTAATGCCGCTCCTTTTTTCCCTGCCACTTTTACAAAATTTCTCGTTTTAGAGGTATGATTTATGCCAATTTTTGCATCTACAAATACTGTAGCATCTTCTGACACTCGAGCGCTCACTTTATTCCACCCATCATCAGTGACTACCAACATAACATTAGGTTTTTCTAACCCAGTAAAATTGATTTTTTCTTTCGACAAAATAACTTCTGCCACTGAAAACCCTGTTCCAACAGTTATCGGATATTCACCTTTCATGGAGACATGTAAACCTGCTAGCATCCCTGCTTGTGCTAATAATTTTGCTGCAGATTGTACTCCGCCACCAGCCGAACCAGCTATCACTACTCCTATTCTATCTTTATAATTTGAAGGAAATTCTGCAGTAAGACCTTTTAAGTTATTGAATAAAGATTTTGTCCTTCTAACTTGAGTAATACCGATAGGTCTGTCATTTAATAATCGCTCTTCATCAACCGTAAAATATTGAAACTCTGACATTTTTTTCATACTATACGAAGTACACAAACTCGTCATTTCAACTAACGAAAATCCAGGAGTCGCGATTGCTTCCTTAAGGACATCATTAAAGCTTTTCATATCGTTTACACGAATACTAAATGCTGCACCAGCTTTATGGGCTAGACTAACCACATCATAAGGCTCTGCATTATCAGCACTTTGTTTGTAATCCTTAAATTGATTAGTCGATAAACCACTTACTTGGCCACCAGTCATTCCAAAAAGCAAATTATTAAACACGACCAGCGTTAAATCAATATTCCGTCGTGATGCTTCCAAAATATGCTGTAAACCTATCGTGGCACCTCCATCACCTTGTATGACAACAACTTTTTTATCTGAAGTGTTCAAACCTAGTGCAACTCCGACTCCTAAAGCAGGAGAACGGCCATGTAAACCATGTATAGTATGTGATGCAAATAACGGATCTACTAATCCTGAACATCCTATATCACTAACCATTATCACATCTTTAGTACCATAACCTAGATCCTGTAACGCCTTTGTGATACTTCTTGTATTTACAATATGTCCACATCCAGGACAAAAGGGCATTTTTGCTTTTGTTAATATTTTTTCTGCTTCCATAAGTTAGAATCTATTTAAAATTAACCATTTTCTCAATCTCAGATGGCTCTATCATACTTCCAAATTTATTAACCATTTTATATTTCGAAGAGGTTCTTTTTCCTACTAATAACTGTTTATACTGACCCGTAAGGTTTTCTTCTGCAAACGTAACCGTTTCATAAGAATCTATAATATCATAAATTACCTGCGGAACTGGCAGTATTGTTTTCACAATCAATAAAGACACTTTTTTATTAGAAATTCTTAGGTTCTTTGTAGCATCACGAGCTGTATCCGCTGTAATACCCCAAGAGACAATTAAGTCTTTAGCATCTTTTTCTTCATCTAATTCATAAAACGAGAATTCGTCAACTCTTTGGTTCAATTTATCACGAAGACGTATTGTATTCTGCATGCTCTCTGGCGATCCTTTGTGAATTAAACCATCAGCAGCATGTGTTGAAGAATTGAAACGCACTTGATATTCATCATTTCCTAATGGATAAAATGTAGGCACCATATCTTTACCTGCCTTATAAGGTTGATAAGGAGGTTCAAAATCTTTAGGTGTTCTATCTACTTTGTTTAGTGCTTCTAAGGAATTTATATCAAAACTCTTTTGTGTCATGACCATCTCTTTAGAAGTTAATATAATAACAGGAGTTCTAAATTCAATAGCAGTTTTCACAGCTTCGTTAGATAAAGTCCAAGCATCATTAAAATCTGAAGGTGAAAAAATAGGCAAAGAAAACCCACCAGAAATTACGCCTTCTAAGAATTTTAAATCACCTTGTGCTCCAGTCGTAGCAGATCCTGTACTTGGGCCTAAGCGTTGAACTAAAACGAGAACCATTGGCAATTCCATCATAAATGCCATATTTAGCGTTTCAGTCATAAGAGCTAATCCTGGAAAAGCCGTAGCCGTAACAGGTAATTTTCCAGCTGCTGCATAACCTGCCATCCACTGTAAAACAGAAATTTCATCAGGTCCCGCTAAAAATTCTGGAAATCGTTCTTTAGCATTTGAATAAAAGAGATTAGATGGTGTTATAGGATAGCCAATAAACACGTCTGCGCCTGATTGAACTAGTGCTTCTGTCATGATTTTAGAAGCGTCAATTAAGACATTTTTTGAAGTGGTTGTTTCCAAAAGAATTTCCTTTTAAAATTGAAAAAACAAAGATAAATTTTCTAGTTGAGACGTAGGTTATTTTTTAACACTTTTTCATCATAATATTTGACTTTTTAAACTTTTTAAAAAATACTATCTTTGGCTATTCTCATAAACAGTATACTCACTAAATATTTATAAATGGATGCACAACAAAAAGATTTTTTTGCGGGCAAAGCGCAGGATTATGATTCAGGGAAATCACGAACTGAAAATGTTGCAAATATTGCGAATCTAATCCTAAAAGAAATAAATTATTCAAAGGACATGAACCTCATGGATTTTGGTTCAGGAACAGGACTTTTATTAGCTAAAATAGCACCGTTTGTCGGAAAAATAACTGCTATTGACATTTCTAAATCTATGATAGAGACACTAGAAAACAAAAGACCAACAATAGCTTGTGATCTAGAAATCATCAATCTCGATTTAACAAAAAAACATCTAAATCAAAAATTTGATGGTATAATTTCATCGATGACCATCCACCATATAAAAGACACGTTTAATCTATTTAAAAAATTTTATGATATGCTTCTTCCAAATGGAAGTATTGCTTTATCTGATTTAGATACTGAGGACGGAAGTTTTCACAAGGTAGACACCAATGTTTTTCACCATGGTTTTGACAGAGATAAATTTCTAAATTTAGCCAAACGTGCAGGTTTCAAAAATCTAAATATACAAACGGTTGGAGTTGCCAAAAAACCCTACGGAAATTACCCTGTTTTTTTGTTAACGGGAACTAAATAGCTCATGCAAATTTCATATCAATTTAACACTTCTTTGAACACAGCCAACCAGCCTTTCCATTCACCTTGATCAGTTAGAGACGAATTATGAAAAATACTCACAAATTGCCCATTGACCTCTCGAATGGCTTTTTTAAGTTCTTGTACTTTTAGAATGGCTTCTTCTGGTGCTAGCTTCATATAATCTTTTAAAGTTCCATCCATAAGTTGGAATGGCACAATCATAAACGGACGCTGTTTATTAGTTTGTAAATTAAAAAAGGGAAACGGCATTGCCATACCAGCCCTAAAACCAATTATATCTGGAAAACCCATCGTATAGTCCTCTTGTACGCCAATCGAGATCAAGTTTTCGTAGGTTTCAGGCAACCTCATCTTTAAATAATGTTGACGGCTTTTTGTAACTGATTTCCCTAATAGTTCAGATAAGTCTTGAAACTCTTTTTGAAGTGTTTCTATAGAAGTATTTGACTCATAAGATGGATGAATTCCAATACTAGCATAAGTTGCAATTCTTGTAATCAATTTTTGCATTACTTTGTTTAAAGGCAAATTTTTATCATGGACGCCATGTGCACCAACTTGAAAAAAGTATGTATTTTCTGCATTCGATTTCGCATGAATCTTAGCTAATAAATCGTAGGTATCATAAGGATCTTTTACACCAAAACTGTAGGCAACTCTATTCTTGATATCCTGAAAGTTAAACGATAAAAATGATCTAATAAAACCACCTAAGCGACGTTTAAAGGGTTTTCCTTTATAAGCATAAGCTATATCGACATCAATCGTATTGGCTTGTGTAAAGACGCTTGTCGGAAACAAAAATTCAGGATGCTTTTTTAGAATGAGATCACGCAATAGTCTTGCCCACCAATGCACTACGGGTAAATGCAAAAAATTGGTTTTACATGCCAAAGATTCTTGAGCTGTAAATCGTCCATGTTCGTCTGCAATAAAGGGCAAATACTCTTCATAGCGACTCAACATATAAAAACTACT
>Ga0209633_10004255_pt1 | contig 12906 bp, 12 predicted proteins | sample Cruoilmetagenom1_FD_187290 | JGI IMG/M metagenome (GOLD analysis project Ga0209633, IMG submission 187290) | Oil polluted marine microbial communities from Coal Oil Point, Santa Barbara, California, USA - Sample 1 (SPAdes) (version 2) | ecosystem: Environmental > Aquatic > Marine > Oil seeps ... | reverse complement strand
CATTTAAGATTATTGTACATATTTAATTAAGTCGGAACTATTGACCCAAGCTTTTATTTGTTTAAAAAATCTGAGGTTAAAAAAAGGCCCCTTTATTTAACCAAGGGGCCTTTTTATCAAAACATATTCGTTATCGATATTAACTAACTAGCTTACATTATATCTATGGCGCCTAATCATAATAAACAGACTGAATAAACCCAACAGTCCTGCCATAGCTATCAATCCCCATTGGCCAATTGTAGGAATGGGGCTGACAATAACAGGTGGACCTGGAGAAGCGCATTGTACAGGAAAGTCTAGTGCACAATTCGTACCAGGACCTTGAAAAACTCCAGGACAATTATCGGGGATAGTATCTATACATTTTTCTGGATCTATAGCCCTATTTGACGCAGCAGCTACACCATTTACATCTAGAAAACAGCATCCTTCTGCATTACAAAATTCATCTCCACCCACGCACCCCACATCCCCAAAGAAATTTTGCTCCGCGCAGTCGATTTGAGATACGATAGAACATTCATTCGGATCTATGCTGTCCTGGCAGCATCCATCTGGTGGTGTACCACAAGATCCATCATCCAAACACGAATCACCAGGATTGAATAAACCCATGTCTTGGCACTCGCCTGCTGTCGAGTCAGAACAACCATCTTGTTCAAGATCACAGCAGCCGGGCGTTAAGGATCGACAAAAACCTTCAAATGGAGCTTGAGTATCATCGTTACAAGCACCGCCAGGAATCCAATCAGTGCCATCACAATCATTAAAATTGGTCAAACTACACGATGGTCCAGCATCTTGACAACAACCAAGCTGACCACAAGTTCCTTCATTATTACAATCTAAACCTGGTGAAAATGTACCACCACTAAGACACACTCCAACGCCATCTGTTCCTGTTGTAGGAGACATACAATCTTGCCCACCACCTTCAGGACAACATCCCAATGGATCAGTGCCTGCACAAGTTACTCGATCAGTATTACACATCTGATTTGGTGTAAACCTCCCAGTACAATCTCCGGATGTAGTGATATTACACGCATCAGGACCTGTTGTTACACAGCATCCCATTACTGGCATGCATTCATCAGTGCCTTCACATAGATTTCCACCGTTAAAGTTCCAATCGAAATCACAATCGTCTTTTGTTGTTTCAGCACACATACCCTGCACTTCTATACAACACCCTACAGCGGCTATACACTGTTTTGACCCACCTTCAGGTGGTTTCTCGCATAAATCGAATTCTAACCACTCCTTTGTGGGACCCGGTGCCTGTAAGCATGTATCCATGTCCCCGTTAGGGAAGCTATTTCCTGGAATACAACTGGTTGATGAACCTGCATTCCTACAACAGCCTTGGGTGAATCCCTTATCCGGCAAAGACAAGAAGATAAAACCTGCAACAAAAAGAGAAGCAAAGAAGACAAAAAAGTAATTTTTAGAAAACATAATCCAACCTCCTCAAGGTTTTTTGCTATTTGGAAAATCCTTATCTCTTAAGTAAAACAAATTCTTGTATCTTTATGCCATTCTACTATATATCAATTTAAATATCAATACCTAATTTTGACCCTAGAAAACAGTCTAAATTACTCAAGCTCCTTGTATAAAAAAGTATAGCAAAATATTGGGGGGACATTCGTCTAGAAAATCCCCACCTAATAACAACTATACGGCGATTTTTTGAGATCGCAACTAACTAAATAAGCCTCTAATGAACCCCCTCTTCCGTCACCCTGAACCCCTTCAGCACTGTCATTTCGAATCCGTTCGACTACGCTCAGGACAGGCTCCGCGAGAAATCTTTCTTGGTCTGTCATCCTGAACCTTGTGCTGAACCCTATCCCAGACCACGATTCAGGATCTATTCAGTATCCATTTAGGGTCTAATCCTTCCTCTCCCCCTTAGAAAAAGGGGGATTTAGTCTATATACGTCACCCTGAACCATGTCCTGAATTTATTTCAGGATCTATCCGGGGTCGTTTCAGGGTCTCATATTTTGATTTATTATTTGTCATTCCCGAATGCCTTTATCGGGAATCCATGCCATACTTCAATCGGATATCTCAGTTCGTCTAAGTAAATCGCTGGTCACACCGACATAAAGAGCGCCATTTTTCTTGCTTGCCATTATGTAAACGTAGTAGTAGTTAGACATAATGTATTTCAGTAAAATATAAAATTATATAGATTCCCGCCTTCGCGGGAATGACTTCTGGGAAAAACATGCTACTTTGTGTCAATCCCTTTTGCTCAAGCCGACAACCCTGTCCTATTGTCATCCCCAAATGTGGTAAGCTGGAATCCTTCATTATTTGTCATTCCCGAACGTCTTTATCGGGAATCCATATCATTTAAGTTGTCATTCTGAACTCGATTCAGAATCTCATTTTTTCAATTCCTTTAAGGTTCTCAAATAAAAAAAGATTAGACCCTGAATCAAGTTCAGGGTGACACATTAAAGTTAAGAATTTACAACTTTCCTTCTTCTTATGATCATAAATCCTACCACTCCTAAAACCCCCACCATAGCTAGAAGTCCCCATTCGGATAGGGTTGGGAATGATGAGGGAACACATTATTACTTGATCACCACGTCACGATGGGAAAAAACCAGCAGCAGGAGTTCCGAGCCTTCAAATCTTAAGCACGACATCTCTATTTTAGTAGAGCTGAAATTCCTAACCCTCATTAAATATTCTATCCGGTTTTACACCCACACAAATCTGGGCGTGGGACGGCTGAAATATAAGTATCGGCGATATCAAAAGAAGCTAAATATTTGCTAAAAAGGAGATATCACACTTGACTTTTGTTCAATTTATTGTTAAAAAATAGTAAGATTGTAAGGAGGAGGAGAGAATCTTTAGATATACATTAATCTATTTAGCAGTTTGTCTGGCTTCTTTCACTCTATACTCATCCGCTCAAGATATTTCGGCAGATTTTGTCCCAGGCGAGATTATTGTAAAGTTCAAACCGGGAACTGGAAAGAACCAAAAAGACGATGCTATAAAAGATGTTGTAGGCGAGAACGCAATAACTGCGGATAATGTAAAAGAATTTAAGATCGTTCCCGGACTTCAAAAAATAAGCACCAATCTTGATACACAACAAGCGATATCAATTTTGGAAAAAAACCCTAATGTAGAATATGCAGAACCTGATTACATATTAACAGCTGATATAATTCCAAATGACTCTAGCTTTAATCAGCTATATGGATTACATGATGTTGGAGATTCCAGCCCTGACAATGACATAAATGGACCTGAAGCCTGGGATATTTTTACTGGCTCAGCTGATCTAGTCATAGCAATAATTGATTCTGGCGTAGATTACAATCACCCTGATTTAAATAACAACATGTGGGTAAACCCTGATGAAATTCCTTCAGATGGTATAGATAATGATGGAAACGGATATGTAGATGATATTTATGGATACGACTTTTGTAACAACGATCCTAATCCTTTTGATGACAATTCCCATGGGACTCATGTAGCTGGAACTGTTTGTTCAGAAGGTAATAATAATCAAGGTGTAGTTGGAGTTAACTGGCAATGCAAACTCATGGCACTTAAATTTTTATGCAGCAACGGTGGTGGATCAACATCAGATGCTATTTCAGCCATACAGTATGCTAATGATAAGGGAGTAAAAATATCAAGCAATAGTTGGGGTGGTAGTGGATTTAGTCAGGCTATGAATGATGCAATTCAAAATGCGGGTTTAAGTAACGGGCATATATTTGTCGCAGCGGCAGGGAATTCTAATCAAAATACTGATTCCAGTCCACATTACCCATCTTCATACAACCTAGACAATATAATTTCTGTTGCATCTATAACTGACAGTGGTGCTAAGTCGTCATTTTCAAGCTACGGTGCAAATACAGTAGATATTGGAGCTCCCGGCAGTTCAATTTATAGTACTACTCCAGGTAATAATTATTCCTTTAAAAGTGGTACATCCATGGCAACACCCCATGTAGCAGGAGTTGTAGCCTTGGTTTATGGTTATCTAAGCCAAATTGATCCCAACGTCAGCTCTCAAACGGTAATACAAACTATATATGATAACGTTAAGCCTTTATCTTCATTAAATGGAATAACTGTAACCGGAGGAATAGTAGACGCATTCGCTTCGTTAACAGCTTTGCCGATTGATCCTCAATGTAATGATGATATGGATAATGACGAAGACGGGGCTACTGATTATCCCGATGACCCAGATTGCCTTAATGAAAATGATAATGATGAGTCACCTGATGTATGTTGCTTAGTTGCTCCTCCTCCACCTCCTGTAGGGGGAGAATGTTCAGGTGAATGTGGGGGCCAGGCGCCATCCGGATGCTGGTGCGATAATCAATGTCAGCAATTTGGGGATTGCTGTGGTGGTCCAGATGCAGCTTGTATTGACTGTTCATCCTTGAGCTTTTGCGAATCTCTACCTCCACCTCCACCACCTCCTCCAGTTGAAGAAGGGGAATGTATCCTAACCTCACAAATAAATTGTGCCCAAGAAAATAACTTAGGAGTGCCGACCCAAGGAACTTGTGAAGCATCGTTACCAGTATGCACAGGGCTATCACTACAATGTTCAGATGGAATAGATAATGATACAGACGGAGCTATTGATTTAGCTGACGCGGGATGTATCAATAGCGATGATGATGATGAATCTGATGGGCCTCAGCAAGAATGTTCAGATGGTATAGATAATGACGGCGACACGGCTATTGACTTTCCCGATGACCTGGGGTGTAGCAGTATTGGTGATAATCTTGAATCTGATGGGACTCAGCAACCACAATGTTCAGATGGTATAGATAATGATACAGACGGAGCTATTGATTTAGCTGACGCGGGATGTATCAATAGTGATGATGATGATGAATCAGATGGGCCTCAGCAAGAATGTTCAGATGGTATAGATAATGACGGCGACACGGCTATTGACTTTCCCGATGACCTGGGGTGTAGCAGTATTGGTGATAATCTTGAATCTGATGGGACTCAGCAACCACAATGTTCAGATGGTATAGATAATGACGGCGACGGGCTAATTGATTTATTGGATCCAGGGTGTGCCAATAGCGATGATGATGATGAATCGGATGATGATCCACCTCCTCCTCCCCCGCCTGGTGGAGAATGTTCAGGTGAATGTGGGGGCCAGGCGCCATCCGGATGCTGGTGCGATAATCTCTGTCAGCAATTTGGGGATTGCTGTGGTGGTGCAGGTGCAGCCTGTGTTGACTGTCCAACACTTAATTTCTGCAATTAAGCAACGAAGAAAGAGGGCATTACAACTATTGTACACGCCCATTACTTTGGGAGAACACAAGCAGCAGAAGTTCTGAATCTCCGAGGCTCAAGTAAGACAACTCTATTTCAGTTGTTGGAAATTCCCATTTTCTATCCGCTGAGGTCCCGGGGTCATTAGATGTCTTCTCAATATCCGGATCTCCATACTTTTCTACCAGGTAATTTTCAAGGTCGATAAAGGTCTCTGCCCATTCATATTGAGCGGGTTGTCCTTCCGGGACAAAAACTATCCTTGTAAGCTTTTTACTATTGTCGTCCATCCAGAAACTGGCTCTTAACTTACTATTGCCCATATCAATCTCTCTAAGCTGTAGTCCGGAATACATATTATCTTTTTCATCGTGCTTGATCTTTCTCTTTTTAATGTCTTTTCCCAAAATGGTTTGCACCTCATCCGCCGTCATTCCCCATTTAACGTTATCCCAGCCGTCTACGTCTTTTGGTTTGGCAGCATTTAGCGACAACGACGAGATTAGAAAAACCATAAGACCTAGGGTGGAAAGCAATCTTTTCATTAAGGGCCTCCTTCAGAGTACGTACGCCTTTTATTCTAGAGTCTAAATAAAACTATAAATTAAAATTGAGAAAATTTGAATTTATTTTTCAATTTTAGAGGTCTGATTGATTCAAGGGCTGTTCTTAGGTGAAGCCTCCCGAGCAAGTCTTGTCTATTTAATTATTAGCGTAAAAAACTCAGAATTGACCACTACAATATGCTATTATTTCCTATATGAAATTAATATACAGAGAAGGTGGCAAGAATATGAAGAAGAAACTATTTTCAATAGCTGTACTCTTGATATTTTCAGCACTTATTATATTATCTGAGCCCATTTTAGCAGAAGTAGAAAAGGATGCCGATCTAACAATTATCAATGTTCAAAAAGCAAATAAATTAATAGAAGAAAATATTGAAAATACCGAATTCATAATACTAGACGTGAGAACCGGTGAAGAATATAAAGTTGGACACATTGAGAATTCCATAAATATAGACTACAAGTCCTCTAAGTTTAAAGAGAATGTCAGCAATCTGGATAAAGAGAAAATTTATCTTACATACTGCCGATCAGGCAGACGAAGCGCAAAATCTGCAGAAATAATGAGAGAGCTTGGTTTTGAGAATATATATATGATTGATGGCGGAATAGTTGCTTGGGATAAAGCTGGGCTGCCTGTTGCAAAGTAATCGAAATACTAAATTAAGAAGCTCTATTATAAGGAGCTAGGATTTGATCGTCACAATTTTTCGCTCGCGCCTACGAAACGAGCACATCAAAGAATATTCTGAAGTAGCAGAAAGAATAGAAAATTTGGCAAGCAGCATGCCGGGAAAGCGATGGATTCCCGATAACTACATACGGGAATGACGTATAATGAAGGATTACGGCTTGCCACATTTGGGAATGACACAAGTACAAGGGTTGTCGGTTTGTGTGAAAGGGAAGGACACAAAGTAGCATGTTTTTCCCAGAAGTCATTCCCGCGAAGGCGGGAATCTATATTATTTTATATTTTACTGAAATACATTATGTCTAACTACTACGTTTACATAATGGCAAGTAAGAAAAATGGCACTCTTTATGTCGGTGTAACCAGCGATTTACTTAGACGAACTGAAATATCCGTTTGAAGTATGACATGGATTCCCGATAAAGGCATTCGGGAATGACAAATAATAAATCAAAATATGAGACCCTGAAACGACCCCGGATAGATCCTGAAATAAATTCAGGACATGGTTCAGGATGACAGACAAAGATAGATTTCTCACGGAGCCTGTCCTGAGCGTAGTCGAACGGATTCGAAATGACTGGTTTTCTTGGTAGAAAAATTGGAAATAATCACAGTCATCTCGACCGTAGGGAGAGATCTCGTCTTTAAAAATAGAAAAACAGATTTCTCGCTGCGCTCGAAATGACGGAGCTTAAACAATCCCGGATCGGGGGCTGGGACATGGTTCAGAATGACAGACAAAGAAAGATTTCTCCTATTAGATACTAATGAATCCGGACACTACGGATAATTTGCATATTAGTTTATAGGTGTGAACGCCCGATTCTGCGCTTGCTTACAATCATGGTCGAAATGACAAAGAATGGATTCCCGATTACTGCATTCGGGAATGATAAATGGCTACAGATTTTGTTCGGAAGTCATTCCCGCGAAGGCGGGAATCCATAAACATTAATATACGGGAATGACGAAAACATTATGAAAATAGGAATTATTACTACAGGGGATGAGTTAATGAGTGGCTCACTAGAGATGGCAACTTCTGCTGAGCGGGCGAGATCGCTACATGGCTTGGATTGGTGACGGCAGGTCCATACTAAAGAAAACTAATCACAACTCGGAACCTCTTCCCCTCTCACCATACCCCCATAAGTCTCAAATTTATGTTATATTATATTTATTAGAAGATATTGTAATGAGATGTATGGGTGATAAATATATCTTTCTATAAAATATCTAATGTTTAAAGAGCATTCTTCAGAGGCGGTGTTCCCAAATCTTGATCAAGTCTCTAAGTATTTAACTCACTACATCTCCTTACAATTTATAGGGAGGTAATTAATATGAAGAGTTATTATAGTCTGAGACTCTTTATTTTCTTTGTTTCTATTTTTTCGATTCTTAGCTTTTTCTTCTATACCAATACTCTTGGAAATCAGCATGTTTCAACCAAAACCACTACAGAGTGGGGCGTCAGAAGCACCACAGTAAATACCCCTTCGGGAAAGCTAACAGTGAATATGCCAGACGATGCCGCACTGGGCGATACAATCTCGGGCACAGTAGTCGCAGACCCCGCCGGAGAAACCCCGGAGCAACGGCAAGCCAATTCGGATACGCTAGAAGGCTATGTATTCGATATTCCCCAAATACCTTCTAAAACTGCCGAGACTGAGCCTGAAAAAACTCCTGGCAAGGAAAATGAAACTAAAAAAGTGGTCACCTGGGATATACCTTCCACTATTTCCGGAGAAATTGTTGATCTGGTGCTGAGAGACCCTGAAGGTAATGAAGTTACAAAGACTGATCTCCCCTTATTACCTCCTTCTACATACACCCCGCCTGCTCAACCAGATGCAGGGGATTATACACTTCCAACTATAGGTCAAGCAGGAAGACCGGTAGAGATGACTGGTCCCTTTGATGGGGAAGCGGTAAATACCGGTGTAAAAATTGGTGGCAAAGAAACTAGCATTTTAGCCCAGTCTCCAAGGAAAACAGTGGTGGAAAGCCCAAAAGATGTAATAGGTCCAACAGACATCGAGCTTACAGACGGGAACGTAAGGGTAAAAGATCAGTACAGGAGCATAGCGCTCAAACTCTCGGCGGATAAGCTAAGACTTAAAAGAGGAGAACAAACGACTCTAAATGTACAAGTACTGGGTCTCCAGGGACTTAAGGAAGAAATCCCGTTTACCCTTGTAAATAAATCACCTGCAGTGGTCAGCATGGAGGGAGGTGATAGTCAAACTGTAACCGTCACTCCCGGAGAAGTAGGCTCTGAAGGCACCTATACAATTAGCAAGACTCTTACGGGGATTCAAACCGGCCCGTTTTCAATTTCAGCCCGTATAGCCCCTGAGTATATGAGCGTGCCCTCACCAACAATAACAGGGGAAGAACTCATTAATGTCGATAGGTGCGAATGCAAAGATATGAGAGTAGAGTTAGCCCAAAAAAGATTTTCACGCAGGTTTCAGGAAAAACTAAAGGACGGAAGTTCAAAGATTTTCCTGGAGATACCATATAAGTTCAAAACAAAATGCACCAAAGGCGATATTGACAAGTGTGTGGCTGAAATCAAGGTCGGAGCAGAATGGAAGGGAGGAGATAAGGATCCCAAACCCGACTCAGAAGAAATTCATAACGGAGAAGCTGCTAAGGTTACATATTTCACTAAACCCCCCAAACCCGGAGCGGACAAAAATATTGACTGCAGCAGAGACTGTCCCAACAGACTATCATGGAGCGACTGGTCTAACGGGTTGCTTTTTTATGAAGCAAGCTTCAAAAAGCTCGAAAAGGGACTGGCAGAGAAAGTCAGAATCACCCTAACTCCTGAGAAATGCGGGAGGGGTGGTAAAAAGAGTATGAGTTATGATGTCTACGGCTGTGAATGTAATATGATCTCAATTGTATTCCCCGGAGTGAAACGGGAGAGAGGAAACAAATATTCCTTCCCTGCCACAAGCGGCAGAATATCTTTGCGGAAATCAGGTGTCAGACTGAATATCCCTTACTTAATTAACACCCAATGTACTGGTCATTACCGGGCTAAATGTAATGCCTCGGTAGAAGTTGAAGTAGAACAACCCACCAATTGGAAAGTTGCAAACGTCGAGCCGCAAGGAAATGGTTACAGAGCAAAGGAAGAGGGGATTAACTCGTCCAAGATTGTTGTAAAAAAGACCGAAGAAATAAACTGTAGTGGTGATTGTAGTACAAAGGGAGAGCCTAACCAGTGGAACACCAGGGATGTAAAACAGCTAAAAATTAATATTGAGACAGATGAGGGAAGTATAAAGAAGGATGATATCGACAGACATACTGGAGAGTTCAAATTGAAGCTTAAACCTAAATATTGCGATAAAGTTGAGACAAGAAACGAAGCCGGAAAGGACGGCAGGGTAATCGATGATATTACCTTCATGGTCGATATAAAATCCGCAGATTGGAAAGAATTGGTTGATGGTGAATAACTATTGAAACAGTGAGTCAAATATAGACCGGAGTTTAAAATGAGCAATATAATGAATATCTATAAACATGCAATTGCCATAACGCTCATTACTCTGATGACATCTGTACTCTTTTGCGTAAATGACATACTTGCGCAAGATACATCTGCTTCAGCCAAGACATCCGACGGGCTCCACACAGTAAGCATCGACACTACCCAGGGCAAGATTGAGATATATTTGCCCGATGACATGTCCGCGGGTGATACGATATCAGGAATAGTTGTAGCTGAGCCCGCGGGTTCAACAGATGAAGAACGCAATGAGCACAGTGATGAGTTAAACGGTTATGTGGTCGATATAGAGGTTCAGGATAAGGAAATCGGTGAGACAAGTGTAAAAAAAGGACAGCTCAAAGAAATTTCCATCCCCAGGGATTTAAGCCCTGGTAAGACAAAGATCACTCTCACTGACCCTGAGGGGCGTCGAGTAATCACAACTGAAATACCGGTACAAGATTCACCCCACCCGCTTCAGTATACAGATCCGCCTTCATCAAAGGATTACAAATTGCCTTATGTAGCAATAGCTGGAGAACCCATCCAGGTTATGGGGCCATTTGACGGCACATTTGGTACAACCGCGGTTAAAATCGGAGGTAAAAAAGCAACTATTCTCGCAGAGTCTCCGAGGAAGGTAGTTGTGCAAACACCTTCTGACATATCGGGCCCGGCTAAAATTGAGGTCCTTGAGAAGGGTGTGCAGTCAAACGGGGAAATTTACATTGCCGATCAAACATCACCAGCCAAAAAGATAAACATCGACGGGATCTGGAAAACCGAAAGCGGTAAAAGCAGTTGGAGGATCACCCAGAGTGGTCAAGCAGTAAACGCAGATTCGGTTCAAGTACCAGAAGAAAATGAGATCAGAGGCTATAAAGAAAATGTTAATGCGATACGCGGGACACTAAAGGGCAATCTCCTTATAGGTCAGATTCAGCAATTTTTTAATATTCCTATTAAAGAATGCATGAGCATGTGCCCTTCTAAATGCGAGCAATGGAACGATCTAAAAGTCGTACTCTCTGATGACGGCAATACACTTAAAGGGCAGCTTCAGGAAAAGGTTATCAATACCGAAAGCTGTGCTGTAATAGAATTTGGATGGAGACCCTGGACTATGCTAAGGGACAATAACTAGATATGAGTTCTAATCACAACTAGGAAGCTCCTCCCCTCTGACCATAGCCTCCAGAGATACGCGGGGGCAGATGTTGTCTTCGATATAGTGCATCAAATTAGTTGCAACACTACGAATGCGTGCTTCAGTTCTCTCGTCGTTACACGTGCCGTCCTCATTAAATACTTCTCGGCAGTTTGCAACTGAAACAGGGCCTGGGAGTACTATGGCTCCTATATGTGAGCAAACACCCCTTAAACTTTCAAGTGACTTAATCGCTCCTATTGCCCCTGCGGCAACTCCCATAAGCGCTACCGGTTTTCCTGACAGGACGGAAGGAAATCCCAGATTTTCGATGGCAAGTTTCATAACACTTGAAAACGAGCCGTGGTATTCAGGAGTGGCAAGTATAATACCGGTTGCATTTTCTACAGCCTCTCTCATTCTTACAGGATCAGGAGAGTCTCCGCCAAGTCCTGGCGGATATAGATGAATCATTGCAGGGTCAAAGAGTTCCACTGAAACACCGCTGTGGTTTTTTAATTCGTCGAGCGCCAAATTAAGCGCCATTGCAGTATAGTTATTAGGTCTCACACTACCCAGAATTGATACTATATTGATATTTCTTTCAGCCACTGTAGTTCTCCTTTCCTGATGTCATAAATTCAATCTACACCCTGCTGCTATAAAAGTAAATCATACTTTAAGTATTAGCTCTCGGGAAGTATTAGCTCTCGGGAAAGCTAAGAAGGGCTATAACTACAGATAAACTTGAGCAGAATATCACCTACACTGCCAGGAATAATATCTGTCCATCTCTTTTCGGGATATACCTTATAAAAACTTAAGTAGTTTCTACTATCATTAGTACCGTCCGAAAAGTATTCTACTGTTTTAATGTCCGAGACCTTATCACTCGAGCAATCATAGATTGAGTGAGTTAATGTATATATCAACATCTTTTCTTCATCCTTATTATTCCTTACTTTCATACCATTCTTTAGAAATACTTTTGTCCATGCCTTGCGCTTGTTCCCCTCAACCTTAAACCTGTCTTTACTCAAGAAGCCTACAAATCCTCGCTCAGTCTGACCAATGTATATCCAGTCTGAAGAACCACGAGACTCTTCTATAAGTACTTGGACTTGATTTCTTATTTCTTCAGGGCTTTTATCAGCGAAGGAGCTCACAGTTAGTAAGATCATAAAGATTAAAAGATACAGTGACATAAATATTTTCATACACCGAATACTAACACATACATATATAATATGCAGCCTTATCTAGACCAAGTTTAGGATGCATATAATTACTAAGGATATCCTATGTAAAATCAGAAAGCAGACAACAAATTACCACCGAAGGGTTTTCCCCTTCCAATCGTATAAAGATATAGAGTCGACTTAAAACTGAAAAATTACAGGAAAATTTAACAACGAATAGATATCTAAAATCAAGTTTTGTTCCAAGATTTGGTCTTACATCTTAAACTTCTGCTTATGCTTATCCATTCTCACAGCTACGCTTTTAATGTTATCATTAGAGAGTGATTAGTTTTTCTACTAGCTTAAGGAGATTCGGCAAAAATTAATGTCATATAGCGATAACCCTGGGGTGATTGCGCCACCCCCGCTTATTTTTCTTTGTTTTTTAGTTTTAGGATATATATTGAACCTTTTTTATCCACTTG
>Ga0209633_10004254_pt1 | contig 12911 bp, 17 predicted proteins | sample Cruoilmetagenom1_FD_187290 | JGI IMG/M metagenome (GOLD analysis project Ga0209633, IMG submission 187290) | Oil polluted marine microbial communities from Coal Oil Point, Santa Barbara, California, USA - Sample 1 (SPAdes) (version 2) | ecosystem: Environmental > Aquatic > Marine > Oil seeps ... | reverse complement strand
CTGGGCTCGGGTCAACACCATGGCTGCGGCCGGCGTGACCGTGATGGTGACAACGCATTTCATGGAGGAAGCCGAATACTGTGATCGGATCGGCATCATGTACCGGGGCCGGTTGGTGGCGTTGGGGACCCCCGAAGACCTCAAAAACGAGCACCGCAACAGCGATATTCCCGATCCGACACTTGAGGACGCCTTTGTCGATCTGATCGGGCGTTATGAACAGGATCATCCGCAATGACCGATGGCAAAACCGTAACAGGAAACGGATCAGCGGTCTCCGGCGCACTGCCGGATGCGGGCAGCATGGCAGGCTTGCGGCTGCGCGGGCTGATCCGCAAGGAAGCCCTGCAGATCATGCGTGATCCAAGCAGCATCTCGATTGCCTTTGTCCTGCCGGTCATCCTTCTGCTTTTGTTCGGATATGGCGTCTCGTTGGACGCAAAGCATGTCCCGGTCGCATTGGTGATCGAGAACCCGACGACCGAGACCTCCAGCTTTTCCGTATCTTTGCTCAACTCACCTTATTTCGCCCCTATGGTGATGCGCGACCGCCCTACCGCCGTTAAGGCCCTTATCGCGGGCGATGCCGCAGCGATAGTCGTGCTCAGGAGCGATTTTGAACGCCAACTCCTTTCATCCGCTGGTGCGCCGATCCAGGTCATTGTGAATGGGGCTGACGCGAACACCGCCCGTATCATTTCGGGGTACATGCAGGGCGCATGGCAAAAATGGCTGGAACAGTACGCGTTGGACAAAGGTCAGATTTTGACGCCGCCCGTGGTCATGGAGCAGCGCGTTTGGTTCAACGCTGAGGTACGTAGCCGTAACTTCCTGGTGCCTGGGCTGATCGCCATCATCATGACCCTGATCGGCACTCTTCTGACGGCGATGGTCGTTGCCCGCGAGTGGGAACGCGGCACCATGGAGGCCATCATGGTCACGCCGGTACGCATTGGTGAGATTCTGCTCGGCAAGCTGATCCCGTATTTTCTGCTCGGCATGGGCTCTATGGTATTGTCGACGGCCATGGCGGTCTGGCTTTTCGGTGTGCCGCTGCGCGGTTCTTTTGGTGTACTCCTTGCCGTCTCGACCTTGTTCATGCTGGCCTCTCTGGGCATGGGGTTACTCATCTCGACTATCGCCAGAAGCCAGTTTGTTGCAGGCCAGGTGGCCATCATCGTGGCGTTCTTGCCCGCGTTCATCCTGTCCGGCTTCATTTTCGACATTACCAGCATGCCCACAGCGGTACAGTTCATAACCCACATCATCCCGGCGCGCTATTTCGTCTCTTCGCTGCAAACCCTGTTTCTGGCCGGAACGGTCTGGCCGATTGTTCTGACGAACAGTGCCGCTCTTTGCCTGATTGCGGCAATTTTCCTTGGGCTGACACGGCGCAAGACGCACAAATCTCTGGAATAGGGCCGACCGCCATGTGGAACCGCATACGCGCACTGATCGCAAAGGAATTCCTTGCCGTCTGGAAGGACAAGAAAAGCCGTGTCGTGATCATTGTCCCGCCGCTCATCCAGCTCCTTGTCTTCGGTTACGCGGCGAGTTTTGACGTGAACCACGTTGCCACAGCCATCTACAATGAAGATACCGGCATCGCGGCGCGCGAACTCGTCGCTCGCTTTGAGGGCTCTCCTTCCTTCAAGATTGTATCCCGCATTTCTCGCGAAGCGGAGATCGCCGAAGTGATCGATCCCAAGGATGCCAGCCTCGTCATCCACATCGGTCAGACTTTTAGCCGGGACCTCATGGTCCGCCGGCCGGCCAGGGTCCAGATGATCGTCGATGGCCGTGAATCCAATACCGCGCTGATCATCCTGGGATATGCCAGCCGCATCGTCGCCGATTTCAACAACGAATGGCTCAGGACGCACGGTGAGGCTCTGCCACCTGCTCGGCTGGTTGTGCGGTCGTGGTTCAATCCGAACCTGGAGAGCCAATGGTTCATCATCCCCGGCATCGTCGCGCTGCTGACGCTGGTGGTAACGATGGTCCTAACTGCGCTAACCGTCGCCCGAGAACGAGAAGTGGGGACGTTCGAACAACTTCTCGTGACGCCGTTCCGGCCGTTCGAGATACTGATCGGCAAGTCCGTGCCGGCCATGGTGATCGGGATGGTGGAAGGTTCAGTGATCATTGTCATCGCGGTGTTCTGGTTCGGCGTACCTCTGCGCGGTGGTCTGAGCATGCTCTATGCTGGACTTTTTCTCTATATCCTCGCTGTAATCGGTGTCGGACTGATGGTCTCGTCGATCTCCAGAACCCAACAGCAGGCCATTCTCGGCGCGTTTCTATTCGTGGTACCTGCCGTCATCCTCTCCGGCTTTGCGACACCGATCGCCAATATGCCCGCGCTCATTCAGGACCTCACGCTGGTCAACCCCATGCGCTATTTTCTGATTATCGTGAGAGGTACGTTCCTCGAAGGGCTGCCTGCAGTGCTTGTCTACGACCAGCTTTGGCCAATGGCTTTGATTGCGGCGACAACCCTGACCGGGGCCGGTTGGATGTTCCGCCGTCGACTGAATTGAGCCTGCGGCATCGCGCGCGTGATCCAAATCAAGGAAAACCAATCGCGCCACGGATAGCGTTCACATTGCAGCTGCGGCGGACTTGCCTGTTTGATGTGCTCAATTGGGCAGGACGTTTTTGTTTTTCACGAAGAGGCGCAGATGATCGAAATCATGCAGGAGAGCAGCGGCAATATCATCGGAGTGAGAGCAACTGGCAAGCTGGCGCATGATGATTACAAACGGGTTCTGATCCCGGAACTCCAGCAACTCTTTGACAAATATGGAAAGCTCAACGTCTTGTTCTACATGGACGACACATTTGAAGGATGGGAGCTTGATGCAGCGTGGGACGATGCATCCTATGGGCTTAAGCACCGGGCCGATTTCGGCAAGCTCGCATTGGTTGGTGGCCCGGCCTGGGTCGAGTGGTGCATCAAGTTCAGCGGGTTTTTGATGAAAGGTGAGATCAAGGTATTTCCTGCCGATCAACTCGATCAGGCTTGGGGCTGGATCAGGACCTGACCTGTCAAAATAGCCCCGCGTTTCAGACCTCCGTCGACGTCTTGAAGGCTTGGAGAACCGCCTTGCAGAAAAAGAAGCTGAGTTTGGATTCCACAGCCATGGTCAATCCCGGTCTGACGCCTGCGAGAGGGTTGGCTGTTTAGGGGGTGCCACTGTCTACGCCGTAACTACGGAGCAGAACCGCCCGAACACAGGATGTTGAATCATGAACCGAGAAACTGAGACTCTAAGAGGTCAATTGGCCGCGATTATTCATGCTCACTGGAAGCTGTTTCTAATACAGGGCCTGTTTATGATGGGCCTCGGCCTTGTCGCGGTGACCCTGTCTCAAATATCGACACTCGCAGTTGAGATATTGGTCGGCTGGATGTTTCTCGTTGGCGGTATTTTCCGACTCCTTACGGTCCTGCGCTCCCGAAATGCGCCAGGGTTCTGGTAGTCGCTTGTGACGGCAGCGCTTGCGCTCGTGCTCGGCCTGATTTTGATTGCCCAGCCGCAACAAGGGGTGCTGACGCTGACGCTGGCGCTGGCCATCATGTTCACCATCGAGGGCATTGCCAGCATCCTGATTTCACTTGATTTCCGCCAGCATCTGGCAAACTGGGGCTGGACGCTGTTAAGTGGAATTATCGACCTCGTGTTGGTCTATCTCATCTGGCAGGGATGGCCGGGCACTGCTGCCTGGGCCATCGGACTCCTGGTGGGCATTAACATGCTGTTTTTCGGCCTGGCATTGGTCATGACGGCAATTGCCGCTCGTGCAATGAATAGAGATTAATTTTCCTGGTGCTTGATTTTTATCAAGGCAGCAGATGCACACCAGGTCTATTGATCTTGGTGGGCGCTGGGCAGCAGGGATTTCGTCATCGTGGCGACATTCCAAAAGGAAACAGCAATGACCAGCGCAACCGACAAGACTGAAAGTTCCGAATTCCTGTTCGCGCCATTCAAGATGGCCGCGTTCAACGGAAATCCGTTCTCCGACTACATGCAGACGAACCAGGAGTTCATGAAGAACATGGCAGCCTTCAACCAGGAACTCACACGCTTTGCCAGCGAGCGAATTCAGTCTGGCACTCAGGTGCTGCAGGATCTGTCCGAGTGCAAGAGCTGGGAAAAGGCAGTCAGCGTTCAGTCTGATTTTGCCCAATCGGCCACCAACGCGTTCATGGCGGAGATGCCGAAGTTCACCGAACAGGTTACCCGGACCTGCTCTGCGATGTGGACACCCATGGCCAATGCCGAGAAGGCTTCGCCTGAAAGCGGTGCCTAGACGTAGCCGCCTTATGCCCTGCGATTGGCGCCGCAGCGAGCTTGATCTTGGCGCGGGCCTGTCTTTGATCAATGAAAAGGGCATGGACTACGATGCGGTTACGGACCTTTTGTACCATAATTCAGGCCTGCCTGGTGTTTCTGGTATCAGTGATGACATGCGCAAGCTTCTGGCCAACCCGGCACCGGAGGCAAGAGAAGCGGTGGAGTTATTCATCTATCGCATAGGGCGCCAACTCGACTCGGTGGCAGCCCACTCGGCGGTCTTGATGCAGTGGTCTTCACCGGCGGAATAAGCGAGCACGCAGTCGCCATCTGCGAGGAGGTGTGCCGAAATGCAGGATGGCTCGGAGTTAAACTGAATTCCACAGCAAACCAACACGGTTGCGAGCAGATCAGCTCCGTCGAAAGTCCTGTTCCGGTGTTCATGATCCCAATCGACGAAGACGTGATGATTGCCCGGCACACCGTTGCTGTGTTGAAGGGCGAGGGCGGACTCGAAGGAGGGCGTCTTCCCGAAGCGACGGCAGTCACGGCCCGGTAAGGAGAGCGAACATGACATCCATGAAACTGCGATTGAAAGAAGTCGGTGATCTGACGCACCGGCTACAGCAAGACTTTCCCAAGGAGACGGGAGGGTTTGTCAACTTCATCAAGGAGGCCGAAGGTGGTGCAGCCTTGTCCTTGAAGGAGAAGGAGTTAATCAACATAGCGCTGTCGGTGGCCGCCCAGTGTGAGTGGTGCATTGCTTTCCATGTTCGTAACGCCGTTCGTGCGGGCGCGACTGGAAACGAAATCATTGAGGCCGGTTTTCAGGCCGTCGTCATGCACGGCGGCCCTGCATTCATGTGGCTGACGCCCTTGATGCAGGCGGTCGATGAATTTGCCGGGGATGATGGGGAATGAGACACAAGTTCAACAACCCGAATGAAAGGATCTACTCATGACAAAATCTCAAGTGGTGCTCTGCTCGCCCGTCCGTACGGCGATCGGCACTTACGGTGGAACCCTGAAGAATATACCAGCGCCGGATTTGGGCGCGCAAGCGGTGCGAGCCTGTCTGCAAAAGGCAGAGCTGCAGGGATCCGATGTCGATACCGTGGTCATGGGCAACGTGATCCAGGCCGGCAACAAGATGAACCCGGCCAGGCAGGCTTCGATCGGCGGCGGCGTCCCGGTTGAAGTGCCGGCGATGACGGTCAACCGTGTCTGCGGTTCAGGCGCTCAGGCCATCGCCTCGGTGGCTCAGGAGATCTGGCTCGGAAACCTGGATTGTGCCGTTGCCGGCGGCATGGAGAATATGGATTTGGCACCGTATCTGATGGGCGGCGGGCGTTGGGGTTATCGCATGGGCGATGCCCAGATCTACGACAGCATGCTGCGCGATGGATTGAATGATGCATTTTCCGACGAGCATTCGGGCTGGCACACGGAGGACCTTGTTGAGAAATTTCAGATCACCCGGGAGGATCAGGACCGTTGGGCCCTCCGGTCCCAGCAACGCTTCGGAAAGGCGCAAAGCGCTGGCCGCTTCGAAAGCGAGATCGCGCCGTTCGAGATCAAGACCCGCAAAGGGCCAACATCCTTTGCCAAGGACGAGCACAACCGCCCGGACACGACAGCCGAGAGTCTGGCGAAGTTAAAGCCTGTTTTCCGCAAGGGCGGCACCATCACTGCCGGCAACGCGCCCGGTCTCAACAGCGCCGGGGCGGCTATGGTCCTGGCCACGCCCGATTTTGCCGACACGCACGGGCTTAAACCTTTGGCGAGATTGGTCTCCTACGGTGTGGGCGCGGTCGAGCCCGGCATGTTCGGCCTTGGGCCGGTGCCAGCCGTTCACCAGGCGCTGGAGCGCGCTGGCTGGACCATTGGCGACATCGAGCGAATCGAGATCAATGAGGCGTTTGCTGCCATCGTTTTCGCCGTAATGCGTGAACTGGCATTGCCGGAGGACATTGTGAATGTCGAGGGCGGCGCCATCGCCCACGGCCACCCGATCGGTGCCACCGGCGCGATACTGGCGACGCGGCTGCTCTACTCAATGAAACGCGACAACATCAAACGCGGCATTGTCACGCTTTGCATCGGTGGCGGCCAGGGCATCGCACTTGCGCTTGAAACAGTTTCGTAACAGCAAACTGAAGGAACACGAGCATGAACAGAGTTAAAGACAAAGTCGCCCTGGTGACCGGTGCACGCCGCGGGCTGGGAGCGGCAATTGCCGTGATGTTGGCCAGAGAAGGCGCGAAGGTGGCCATTTCGGATCGCAAGGCCGATGGGTCGGAAGCGGTCCTGCAGCAGATTCGAGACGCCGGCGGCGAAGCCATATTCATCGAGCACGATGTGTCCAGCGAAGAGAGCTGGAACAAGACCATTTCCGCCGTAACGGGCAAGTTCGGCAAGCTGGATGTTCTGGTGAACAATGCCGGTGTCGGTGCAGGTAAGAATATCGAAGCGGCCAGTCTGGAGGACTGGCGCTGGGTGATGAGCATTAATCTGGACGGCACATTCCTGGGCACACAAAAAGCTATCGAGGCGATGAAGGGCACCGGGGGTGGGTCGATTGTCAACATTTCATCGATCGAAGGGCTCGTGGGGGATCGCCGCATGGTTGCCTATGACACCAGCAAAGGCGGGATTGTCATGCTCAGCCGGTCAGCGGCGCTGCATTGCGCCAAAAACAATTACAATATCCGCGTCAACACGGTGCATCCCGGATTCATCGACACCAAGATGGTACAGGGGTTCCTGAAGGCGATTTCGGAAGACGGTGACGTGGCCAAGGCGCGTAAGGCGCTTGAGGCTCTTCATCCGCTCGGCCATCTCGGCGAGCCGGATGACGTTGCCTATGCGGTGCTTTATCTCGCTTCGGATGAGTCCAAATTCGCCACCGGAAGCGAACTCGTAGTTGATGGAGGATATACGGCGCAGTAGCCGTCCATCAAAAATCGCGTCCGGATCCATACCTCGCCGTACAACCGGAAAGCTTTATCAAAGTGAAGTCTCATGTAACTCGCGTAATCCGCGCCACCGAAAAAAAGAATGCGCGCGTTTCCGCCTGTGTCCGACTGGCGGTTGCGGCTGTACTCTTTGTGTCGCTTTTGCCGCTTCGCTATGAGTTTCCATCGTCGTCACTGCCGATGATGATTCTTTCCGGTTATGGCGCCATTGGCTTGCTGAGCTTCGCTTTGGCCCAGGCCGGTATATTTCGTTTCGGCCATGGTTCCCCTGGGTCTATGTCATGGTCGATGTGTCGATCCTCTTTACGCTCCTGGCGGTGTTGACGGATCTGCAGGGCATGCCCCTTCCGGGTGCCAGGGGCAACCATGATCTTCTCCTGTTACTCGCCCAGACGGCGCTGCGCTATCAGCCGGCGTTGGTCTTGTATACGGCAGCGCTTTATGTCGCTTCCTGGGCCGTTCTGGTGATCGGACTTGGAGATGATCTTCCCCCATTTTCAGTCCTCCTTCTACTCACTTTTAGGATGGACCAATTCGATGGGGGAAGATCACAACCACAAAAATGACGAACAATCGGTTTCCGACTAGGACCCATATAAGATAGAGAACTGGCTGGATTATTGATGCCATCAAGCCTTAGTCTGATTTCTCACCAGTTCCAGAGAAACCGTTACGACCGTGCTGCTCAACCTAGCGATAATTTTGACGGTGTTGATCACGGCGCTTTTGCTGTGGTCACCGAAGATTCAACGATCAGTGACCTGGCGAGCGATGACAACACCTCTTGCATCAATCATCGGAAGCGGTTTTCTGGTTCTTGGTCCAATACTGGATGCTGCGTATGGCAAGTATGCGCCCTTGGTAATGGCCTTACTGTGTGTTGGTGCCTATCTCTATGGTGCTGCCATTCGCTACAATATGGCAGTAATCGGCACCACTGCGGCAAGCGCAAATGTACTCTCGGAAACATTGGAAACTGCAGCATCATGGTCGCTTGGCTTCGCATACTTCATTTCGGTGGCCTACTATCTCAACCTGTTTGGTGCATTTGGTGTCAGCCTCACCTCAGTTAGCGACCCGCTCCATGCCAAACTGCTTACCTCCGCTGTTTTCATTGTTATCCTGTTCGTTGGTTGGACGCGGGGTTTCAAGTCTTTGGAAGATATGGAATACGTCTCGGTGACTGCCAAGCTGGCGATCATTGCCGGACTTCTGATTGGCATGACGGTCTACTTTCTCGACAAAGCAGCCGGTAGAGAATTGATCTTCAATCCACCCGTCCAAACCGGCTTGTCTGCAGTTACCTTGGCATTTGGTCTGATCGTGACAGTACAGGGGTTTGAGACATCACGCTATTTGGGCGCCGATTACGACAGCAAAACCCGCATTCGCTCAATGCAGTGGTCACAATGGGTCTCTGCGGCGATTTACATGACCTATATTCTGTTGTTGGCTTATGTGTTTGAGCGAGGAGAACTCAAACTCACCGAAACAGCAATCGTGGATATGATGGCGGTGGTTGCACCAATCTTACCGGTTCTGTTGGTCGCCGCTGCTCTGGCAGCTCAGTTCAGCGCAGCAGTAGCAGACACCAGTGGCTCCGGCGGGTTGATCGCGGAACTGACAGGCAATCGCCTATCACCACGAATGGCTTATGCACTTTTGACCTGCGTAGGATTGTTCCTGACGTGGTCAGCCGATGTATTTGAAATCATCAGTTACGCTTCACGTGCCTTCGCGCTCTACTACACACTGCAGGCGTTGATTGCAGCCAGGACATCATGGACTCAGCAAGATAGATACCGAAGCGTCGGCTTTATCGTACTTGCAGGTCTTGGAGTGCTGATCGTTGCCTTTGGGCAATCCGTGGAAGGATAATATTGGTTACATTGGAGGATGAGACTGCTCAACCAAAGGCCGTGACCTGCAACCAGCTATCTGGACCATTCAAAGTGAGGATTTTCTCGTAACGTGCCAGGCATGCAATTCAGTCGAGAAGACCTTCTCGAGACCTATCGCGACATGCGCACCATTCGCGAATTCGAAGAGCGGGTGCACAACAAATTCGCAACGGATCAAATTCGGGTTTCGTGCACCTCTATGCCCGAGAGGAGGCTTCCGCATTTGGTTTGTAAGCGTCCGGCCAGCCCAGTTGCTTTATCTAAGGGGTTCGCGACTCCTGTCCGTCATCCACATCAGAGCGCTTGCAGCAAAGAAGCAAGCCAGCAATGTCATGATTGCGGGCGTGACCGAAACGCCTGTGAGGCCAATAAGCCATGTGGCTAAGGCCGGTGTAGCGCCCCCCAAAATCCCGACGCCCAGATTGAACGAAACGGAGTATCCTGTAAGACGATCACTGCTTGGGAACAACTCCACAAAAACCGCAGGAGCCGATCCCAGCGGCACCGCGAGTAGGGCGAACATGACAAACTGGCCTCCGACAATTGCCAAAATACTGCCGCTTTGCATAAGCGAAGTCAGCGGCCAAACCGTAATGCCCAATATGAACAGTGCAATAGCGATCAAACGTGTTCGCCTGATCCATTGATCGCCAATCCACGCGAAGAGTACCATTAACGGAATGACGATGAAGGTGAGCAAACTGTTGATCTGCAAGGCCAAGCCTTCGCCTATACCAACATATCGGGAAAGCCAGCCCGGCAGATAGACCATCACGAGATAGAAGACCATCCCATACGATGCTGCGAAAAGAAAAGCTTGGGCAACTTCAGCCCTGTTTTCCTGCCACAACTGCCTGAAGGGAGACCGTGACGGTGTTCCCGCTTCGTGGGCGTGAAAATGGGGCGAAGTCGGTAAGTCTCGGCGCAAAGCTATTGCTATCAGTCCGAGCACCCCACCAAACAAAAAGGGCAGGCGCCAGCCCCACGACTCCAGGAAAACATCGGAAAAGGTAGTCGTCACCAAGGCTGCGGCGGCCGAACCAAGCAGCATTCCCGACATGCTGCCCACATTAGCCCATGAACCTGCTTGGCCTCGGCGGTCTTCCGCGGCCGTCTCAACCATGTAAGTAACAGAACTCGAAAACTCGCCGCCAACCGACAAACCTTGAATCAAACGGATAACTATCAACAAAATAGGTGCTGCTAAACCAATAGTGGCGTAGTCCGGCAGAAGTCCAAGTGCGATTGTCGGAAATGCCATCATGGCAACGGAGATCAGCATCGTTCTGCCACGACCAATTGTGTCGCCAAGCCAACCAAAAAAGATTGCGCCGATTGGGCGCATGAGAAAGCCAGCCGCGAAGACGCCATAACTGGCAAGCAAGGACGCCGTAGCGTCTTCAGCGGGGAAAAACAGGCGACCTATGATGGCAGCCAGATAGCCGTAAAGGGCAAAGTCGTACCACTCGATGACGTTACCGACCACGCCAGCCATGCGGGCTTTGCGCTGGGCTCCTGGCTGCAACAATGCGTTGTCGACGCTGGAAATTATCATTGCTCCATCGCATCCAGATTGATTCCCAGATCAGACAGCAAGTGGTAGTAAGCAAGAACGGTCAGCACCCCCAGCCCCAGTATGATCAACGAGTGGTATTTGAAGGAGTGTCGATGATGCTTCTCACGTTCAGCATGACCTGCAACATTTATCATTTCGTCACCGAACCGTATTGAAAGTGCTGTGCCCGCCGCTGAAATCAAAAGGATACTCCAATATGGCCATGGAGTTGTAATAATAAGGCGGTGCCAGACTAATCTAGCACAGCCAGAGCTATGCTCAGTCGGGTTGGCCTTGTCACGCATAGAGTTGACGCCACACATTGAGAACAACGTCACGGTTTACTTTGAATGTGCTTCGATTGGCAAGGTGGCGTTCCTGGTTGAAGTGGTTGTGGACAGAGGAATGTACGGCGGCGAATTTCTGGAGCGATTTCGCACTACGGAACCTGGCCATTGCTCGCTCTCGTCGCCGGATGGGTTGGTGAGAGTTTTCTGCCCCGTTGTTCAAACAACGCCCGGTTTCCTGGCAATCAGCATTTCCAATCAGCTTCATCGCTGCCCGGTATGAGCGAAGCAGATCTGTAACGATTGTTCTCGGGCGGCCATAGCATTTTATCACCTTCCTCAGAAACTTCAGTGCTGCATTGCGATTCCGCTTCTTTGTGACATATGCCTCAAGCACCTCGCCTTCGTGATCCACGGCGTGCCAGAGATAGTGCGTCACGCCGTTGATCTTCACGAAGACCTCATCCAGGTGCCATTTCCAGTTCGAGTAAGCATGAATTCGACTGACCCTCTTCCTGCGGATCTCAGCAGCAAACATCGGCCCAAACCGGTTCCACCAATACCGAACTGTTTCATAGCTGATGTCGATGCCGCGCTCATGCAGCAGGTCCTCTACATTGCGAAGCGAGAGTGGAAACCTGACGTGCATCATCACCGTCAGGCGGATGATCTCGGGACTGGTTTTGAAGTAATTAAATGGATTCGGTTTGGTCATAGCCAGACGCTACGAAACCGCCCTGCCCGCCACAACCAGTTTTCTTCTGACAGTGCTCAATCAACGGCAAAAGAATGTATCTGTGGCAGGCAAAGGCCTCGCCGAACTTCAACGTCCAACTTCGCGCCATTTGGCAGGATGCATCGATGCCACGTTTGGCAAGTTGATCCTCGATATCACGGAAACTTGGCGGAAACCTGAAGTATAGTCAGTCGGCATCCTGAATGATCTCGGGTGGGAATCAGTACCGGACGTAGGAAATGAATTTCATTCGGAGAGGCTACTCAGCGAGTTTACCATCTGCACCGGCCCCACGCCTGTTCCGGCGCGGCACGTGTGAAAAGCATTCGGTCTTTGGTGTGGTCGTGTACAGCTCGCGATAGATGAGATAAGCTCGGTGAAATGGACTGCAAGCTTAATGGATCCGGTAGCGAACTCTCCCGCAAACGCAAACAAAGAAATCTCATCGGTTATGCCAATTCCACAAGCGGATGACCAAATCGTTCTATCCGAAGAGCGGACAGAATACGCCAAAGATCGCACGGTCCTCGCCAACGAGCGAACCTATACCTCCTGGATACGCACTGGCCTGGCTGCCCTGGCGGCCGGTGTTGCCATCGAGAAGTTCATGGCCGGTGTAATTCCCGCTTGGAACATCAGGATCATTGCCGTGATCTTGATCGTCTTTAGCGCAGTTGCGTTCGTTTCCGGCGCCTGGCGCCATGGTCATTTGGGCATCAAGCTCAGGCGAGCCGGCGTGCGGGCAATCCCGACATGGTTTCTTGCGGGCGCGAGCGCCCTGCTTGTTATCGCATCGGTGTTGGCGCTTGTCGGGATCTGGATCGTTGTCCCACCTACAGGCAGCTAAGCCTTGCCTGCGCTGGGTACTGCAGATATGCGTTCGGTATTTGTCTTGAACCACCATCTCTCCACTCACCTGCGCCAAATCTGGATTCATTTCTCCGCTTGGTGTTGATGCGGGAACGGCGGCTATGCTTTCGGTGCTGTCCATGAGGAGATCCTGCACGATATCAACTGGTATGAAGGCTATGCATTTTTGGCAGTGGCCCTCATCGGTGCGTGTTGTTGGATCGCCTTATTGTCACATCCGCCGTATTCCGAGAATGGACATTTTCCATAACGTCTCATTATGCGAAATTTGGAGAGTAGGTCACCG
>Ga0209633_10004253_pt1 | contig 12913 bp, 14 predicted proteins | sample Cruoilmetagenom1_FD_187290 | JGI IMG/M metagenome (GOLD analysis project Ga0209633, IMG submission 187290) | Oil polluted marine microbial communities from Coal Oil Point, Santa Barbara, California, USA - Sample 1 (SPAdes) (version 2) | ecosystem: Environmental > Aquatic > Marine > Oil seeps ... | reverse complement strand
AATAACTTCTAGAGCTGCCATTACAACTGCTGCTGCCAAAGGATTTCCACCAAAAGTAGATCCGTGTTGACCTGGTTTAATAACATTCATGATTTCATCATTTGCCATCACCCCAGAAATAGGATAGACACCACCTGATAAAGCTTTACCCATAATCAATATATCGGGCTTTACATTTTCATGATCAACAGCTAATAATTTGCCGGTACGTGCGATTCCTGTTTGAACCTCATCTGCAATAAATAAAGTGTTGTGTTTTTCACAGAGTGCTTTTGCTTTTGAGAGATAGCCTTCAGAAGGAACATAAACACCAGCTTCTCCTTGAATAGGTTCTACTAAAAATCCGGCAATATTTTCTGTGTTGACTAGAGCTTGTTCTAATGCATCTAAATCATCATAGGCAATTTTCACAAAACCAGGTGTATATGGACCGAAGTTTTCTCTTGCTTCAGGATCATTAGAAAATGAGATAATTGTTGTAGTACGACCGTGAAAGTTGTTTTCACAAACAATGATTGTTGCTTTCTCTTCAGGAATACCTTTTACTTCATAAGCCCATTTACGAGTTAGTTTTATAGCCGTTTCTACAGCTTCAGCACCCGTATTCATTGGTAGTAGTTTATCAAAACCAAAAAGCTCTGACATATATTTTTCTTGTTTCCCTAACATGTCATTATAAAAAGCACGTGACGTTAAGGTAAGTTTTTGCGCTTGTTCCGTTAAAGCGCCAATAATTTTTGGGTGACAATGTCCTTGATTTACTGCTGAGTATGCAGATAAGAAATCGTAATAACGTTTTCCTTCTACATCCCAAACATAGACACCTTCACCTTTTGAGAGTACTACGGGTAGTGGATGGTAATTATGTGCACCATATTGGTTTTCTAAAGCAATGGCTTGGGTGGAATTTAATGTATCTGTCATCATTTTAGTATAGATTTACATGTTAATAGAATAATTGGTTGGTAATGATATTTGAATCGAGGCGAAAATACTATATTTTTTCCTCTAAACATCTGATTGTTAATTACTTTTTTAAGCAGTTTTCGTGAATAATTTTTTATTTCGATTTTAGATATGTTTCAGTTGATTTTGTATATTTGTGAATTAAAATATTAATATCTAAACCAATTTAATTATGAAAAAAGTATTTTTTGCAATGGTTGTACTAGCTACAGTTGCATTTACATTCACTTCTTGTGGAGAGAAAAAGGCAGATAAAGCTGCTGAGCCAGTAAAAGAGGTTGTAAAAGAAGTAGAAGAAACAGCAAAAGAACCTGTTGAAGAAGTAAAAGAAGTTGCCCAAGAATTATCCGCTCAAGCCCAAAAAGGTTTAGAAATTATGGGTTCTTTTGATGCTGCAAATAATTGTGCGGCTTGTCATAAAGCTGATGCAAAATTTGTAGGTCCTTCTTATAAAGAAATCGCAGCAAAATATAAAGCTGAAAAAGGTAACATTGTTAAATTCTTAAAAGAAGAAGCTGATCCTATCGTAGATCCACCACAATTTGCTATCATGAAAGCTAATTTAGCGGAAACTAAAAAACGTTCTGGAGACGAGTTAGCTGCTATTGCTGCTTACATTCGTTCTTTTGAATAAGTAGTTTAACACAACTTTATTGAAAAGCACTCTTTTTTTAGGGTGCTTTTTTTATTTTTGTAACTCATGGGAAGACGTAGAAAAACACCAAAAATATTTGAAAATATAGAAGTCATAGATGCTGGAGCAAAAGGCAAAGCTATTGCGAAGGCACCCGATGGTAAGGTTATATTTGTTAGCGATGCAGTACCAGGAGACCTAGTCACTGTTAAAACGGGTAAGCAACGAAAGGGCTTTTATGAAGCAAAAGTACTTTCTTATGAAAAATTATCTTCCAAAAGAACGGAACCTGTTTGTCAACATTTTTCAAACTGTGGCGGTTGCAAATGGCAGCATATGGGCTATGAGCATCAGTTAGCCTATAAAGAAAATGAGGTCGTTCAAAATTTAAAACGCATTGGACATTTAGAATTACCTGAAATTTCACCTATTTTAGGTTGTAAGGAAATTTATTATTATCGAAATAAGATGGAGTTCTCATTTGCCTCAAAACGTTGGTTGACGTGGGATGAAGTAAAGTCAGACGAAACGATAGAAGCCAATCCCGCTTGTGGTTTTCACATAGCTGGTATGTGGGATAAAATATTAGATATTGAAACCTGTCATTTACAAGCTGAACCATCTAATGCCATTCGAAATTTTATAAAGAATTATGCGATCAAAAACGGATTAACATTCTTTGATCCACGAGTACAAGAAGGTTTTCTACGGAGCTTAATGATTCGGATTGTTTCGACTAAAGAGATTATGGTCGTGCTGCAACTGTTCGAAGAAAATAAAACACAACGTGAGGCACTTCTTGAGGCTGTCTCCAAACAATTTCCTGAAATTACCTCATTACAGTATATCATAAATAGCAAAGCTAATGATACTATTTACGACCAAGAAGTAGTACTTTTTAAAGGAAAAGACCATATTATTGAAAAAATGGAAGGTTTGCAATTCAAAATTAATGCAAAATCCTTTTATCAAACAAATTCGGTGCAAGCTTATGGACTTTACAAAATAGCACGAGAGTTTGCTGGTTTGCAGGGCGACGAGTTAGTGTATGATCTTTATACAGGCACGGGTACCATTGCCCAATTTGTTGCCAAGCAGGCTAAGAAAGTGGTTGGTGTTGAATCGGTGCCAGAAGCAATCGCAGATGCTAAAATTAATGCTAAAAATAACGCAATTGATAATGTAGAATTTTTCGTAGGAGATATGAAAGAGGTTTTTACAGATGGATTTTTAGCTTCACATGGACAACCCGATGTGATTATAACAGATCCGCCGAGAGATGGGATGCATAAAAAAGTAGTCGAACAAATTCTTAAAATTGCGCCTAAAAAAATAGTTTATGTAAGCTGTAATTCTGCAACGCAGGCTCGCGATTTAGCTTTGATGAATGAGGTATATAAAATCACGAAAACACAAGCAGTTGATATGTTTCCACAAACACATCATGTAGAAAATGTGGTTTTATTAGAATTAAGAGATTAAAATTTTAATTTTGTAAAATGATTAAAATAGCAAAAGCATTTTTATTGATACTATTGATTAGTAACACAATTAGTTGTGAGGTAGATGATATATGTCTAGAAGAAGTAGGTACGCCAAAGCTAATTATTCGTTTTTATGATGCCGTAGAACCTGAGGATTTAAAAGAAGTTGATGGGTTATATGTTTGGGCAGAAAACAAAGACAGCCTTTATGTAAATTCTACGACCGATAGCATTGCATTACCAATTAATACTTTTGCTAATCAAACAAAATATTTATTATCTAAAGATAATGTCGTCGACACCTTATACCTACATCATATAAATCGAGAAATTTTTATATCTCGATCGTGTGGTTATAAGTTTAATTTTGAATTAGAAGAAGAGTCACATACGTCCAACGAATGGATTACAGGTTTTGAAACCCTAGAATCTCCACAAATTATTGAAAATGAACAAGCAGCACATACTAAAATATTTCATTAGCACTTTCTTTGTTCTGTTTGTGCATTTTGTAGGAGCGCAAGAACAAGAAGAGCAAATTGATAGCCTGAAAATCAAGCAATCCTATGGAATACGTGTTGGAGTCGATGTCGTTAGACCGCTCGTTCAGACGATTCAAAAACAAGATATTGGGCTAGAAATTACGGCGGATTATCGTGTAGCAAATAAATGGTACATTGCTACAGAAGTTGGCTATGAGTCTGAAATTGGGGAAGAAGATTATATCAATTTTACAACCAAAGGAAGTTATGCTAAACTAGGTTTTAACTATAATTTATATGAGAATTGGGAAGGGATGAATAACGAAGTTTATATCGGTTTAAGATATGGATTTAGCACTTTTCAACAGCAATTAAATTCGTATACAGTATTAGATTCTGATAACTATTTTGGTGCTTATACTGCTACACCAGGTACAACTTTTGAAAATTTAACCGCACATTGGGCTGAGTTACATTTTGGGCTAAAAGTAGAGGTGTTTCCTAATTTATTTCTTACGACTGGTATTCATTTTAAGAAGCTTATAGCCGAAAAAGTGCCCGATGGTTTTGCAAATTTATACATACCTGGTTTTAACAAAGTCTTGTTGAATAATGCAGGTATTGGTTTTAACTATACGATAGCCTACTTGATTCCCATTCAAAAGAAATAAAAGATGAATAAAACTGTAAAATCGGCATTTACATTTGGTATATTTTTATTGGTAATAGGAATTATCGGTAAATTTTTTAAATGGTCACAAGCCGATATTTTAATGGCAATGGGTATTTTATTTGAACTATTTGCTACCTTAGTTTTTATCTGGACTAAGATTCAAGAAAATTCAAAAAAATGACGCAATCAAAGCCTTTACAGTTTTATCTTTTAGGGATTGCTGCTCTAGTTTTCTCTGTTAAAATTAAAGCTAAATGCGAATGGTGTTCCATTGCACTTATAGGTGGTTTTCTGCTACTTTTTATCTTGGCGAGTATTCTTTTAATACGACAAAAAAGAAAGATAAAGCGTTTAAAAGACAAAAATTTATTATGAGTAAAAAGAAACTAAATAACCTTTCTGATTTAGGAGGGTTCGTCTATTCTACCAATGAAAATGAGGATTTTTCATCTTTTGATACATCAGAAAAAGTAGCGTTAAAACCCGAGCAACAACACTTAGAAGCGCACTTTTCTACAAAAGGTAGAGGTGGGAAAATTGTGACCGTTATTAAAGGTTTTCAAGGATCAGAACAAGAATTAAAAGCACTCGGTAAGTTGTTGAAAAATAAATGTGGTGTTGGTGGTAGTGTAAAAGATGGCGAAATAATAATTCAAGGCAATATTCGTGATAAAGTAATGACAATCTTGCAAAAAGAGCACTATCATGTCAAACGTGTTGGAGGTTAAGTACTTTTAAAAGCTCCAAATATTTAACTTTTTTGAGTGCGAAATAGCTTTATTATCTCAGTAATTTTCCGTACTTTTGATGTTTTTCAAAATTTAGAACCATGAGTAGAATAGCCGATTCAGAATTAATTTTAAATCCAGATGGTAGTATATATCACCTAAATTTAAAACCTGAAAATATCGCAGATACTATAATTTTTGTAGGAGATCAAAATAGAGTTCCCAAAGTGGCCAAACATTTTGATTCTATAGAATTTGAAACTCAAAAAAGGGAATTTAGAACCATTACCGGTACCTATAAAGGAAAACGATTAAGTGTTATCTCAACAGGAATCGGTCCCGACAATATTGATATTGTCATGAATGAGCTTGATGCAATAGTGAACATTGATTTGGAGTCTCGAACCATCAAAAAAGAACATACATCCTTAACGATTGTTCGAATTGGAACCTCTGGTTCGTTACAAAAAGATATTCCGGTTGATGATTTTGTATTAGCACAATATGGTCTTGGTTTTGACGGTATGTTATGGGCTTATGATTGTGATGCTGTTTTAGAAAATGAACTGGCAGATGCGTTTGTAGCACATACCAACTACGATACACGTAAATCTTACCCTTATATCATTCAAAATGATGTTGCCCTAGGTAATAAATTAGCAGGAGGTGATAAAGTACATCAGGGAATCACAGGAACTGCAGGCGGATTTTTTGGACCGCAAGGTCGAATTTTACGTTTAGCTTTACAGGATGCTGAACTCAATGAAAAAATAGATAGTTTTATGCATAATGGTGTTCGTGTGACGAATCTAGAAATGGAAACTTCAGCCATCTATGGCTTGTCAAAACTTTTAGGTCATAAAGCTTGCTCGATGAATTGTATTATTGCCAATAGAGCCAATGGTACTTTTAGTAAAGACCCTTATAAATCTGTTGAGGAACTAATAGCTTATACTTTAGATAAGTTGGTTGAATAATTTTAATAAAATAAGAACGGTATTTTGCCGTTTATACTAATTATAGTATGTTTGTCACTTAATAATTAAAATACAAAATGAAAAAATCAATTTATCTCTTTATCGTTTTATTTGCTTTTGCAAGCCTAACATCTTGTGGTTCTAAGAAAAAAGGTTGTGGTTTAACAGCAAAAATGCAGACTATTCCTACTCAAGAAGTTGTGGTTGTTGCTGAGGTAACAGAGTAAATTAATAAATTTTCGGATTGTATTTTTCAGGATGTTTTCCTTTTATATCCTTATAAAAAGTTTCAATTTTTTTCATATCCTCTTCAAAGTTGTTTGTAAGCTTTATTAATTGGCCTACTCCTGCTACTTTATTCTCATAATCTAAGTAACCGAGTGCTACTGGTACATTGGCCTTTTTAGCAATATGATAAAAACCAGTTTTCCATTTTTTTACTTTTGATCTGGTACCTTCGGCAGGTACCATAAGTGCTACTTTATCCATTTTTTGAATGCTTGCCGCAGCATGATGCACTAAATTACCCGTTTTACTTCTGTCAACACCAATCGCACCCATCGCTTTAAAAATAACACCATGCAATCCTTTGGTAAACGAATCTTTAATAAAGTATTTTACGGGAATTTTAAATTTCCAAAATACAGCCATCGCATACACCAAATCCCAATTAGAAGTATGTGGTGCTGCAATAATTACAAATTTATCTACTTGAAATTCTTTGAGATAGTCACTTTTCCATCCTAAAATTGTTAAAATAAGTCTGCCTAAGAATGATTTCATTGCCTAATTGTTGTTATAGATTTGTTGTAATACTTGATTCATTTTTGCTCTAACTTCACTGCTTTTATTAATATAATTATTGTTCATATAGCTAAAAATCAAAAGTCTGCCTTTTTTTGTGATTAGATAGCCAGAAAGACTATGATTGTTACTCAAGGAGCCAGTTTTGGCATATAAATAGGTTGTTTTATGTGGGTACCATTTTTGTAATGAACCATTTTCTCCATTTTTTGGTAGTAATTTGAGACTGGCTTCTTTTCCAAAATCTTGGAGCATTTTATCTAGTAAATAAACCATAGAACGTGGCGTGAAAATATTGTACCGAGATAAACCCGATGCATCAACCCAGCGAGGTTTGTCAGGGATGTCAATAAATAGACTATCTAGTGCATAAGTTATTGCGTTGTGAACTTTGTATTCTTCAGTTTTATTTTTAGCAATGATTAAAAAAAGTTGTTCGGCAATAAAATTCTCACTTTCATCCATCAATCTTTGGTATAAGGGCTGAGTGGGTGTACTTGTGTAAGGTTTAAATATTTTAGTATGAATTTTAGAAGAAATACTGATTGGTTTCTGTAAAGTGTCTTGAAGTAATGTTATCGATAAATCAACAGCAGTTTTAAAAGGAACTAAGCTTGTTTCTTTAGAATTTATATAAAACACATTTGTTGTAAAGTCACGATGAAATTCAGATAAAGAGTCTTCTGTTACGAATGCCTGAAAATAACTGGGTTGTATTTTATTTTCCCGCAGTTTTGCAAGATTTCCATAGATAGGAAAAATGCTTTTTTCGGGCATATAATAAAACTGATAATCATCCCATTGCCAGCCATCACCATAAATAAAATCGTCAAATGCTTCAGGTACATGCACCAATTTTTTTTTGGTGTTTTTTAAGAATTTAAAAGTGGTATTAGGTAAGGAATCATGTAAAAATGAAGGATCAGCAAGTGCCTTAAAATATAGTGTATCCCTATTTTCAGCATACGAAATTGTCGCAATACTATCGGGCAAAGTTTTTAGAGCTGTGTAAAGTGTAAAGAGTTTAACGGTACTCGCTGGCGTAAAATAGTTGTTTCCGTTATAACTAATTAGCGTATCACCTTTTTCAGGATCAAATACGACTAAGCCTGTAAAATAATTTTTGGTAGTATCTACTAAATACGTGCGTTGCAGTTTCTTACTCGTGCTACAAGATTGCAGCAGTAATAAGATGCTCATAAGATACAGATAGGATGCTTTCATGGTTTGTTTTTGCTTTTTTAGCTATTGGCTACTGACTATTGGCTATCGACTATCGACTATTGGCTATTGGCTATTGGCTATTGGCTTTCAACTCTTTTTCATGCCGCTAAGATATAAAATCGTCGTCAGAATATCCGATTAAGAAAACTTTCTCTTTTGCTCGGGTTAAGGCCGTATAGAGCCATCTCCAATAATCAATATTTTGTCCTTCTGGTAGCCACGGTTTTTCAATAAACACAGTTGCCCATTGACCACCTTGCGATTTATGACAGGTCATAGCATAAGAAAATTTGACCTGTAAGGCATTGAAGTATTTATTCTCTTTGATGCTTTGAAAAATCTTATACTTTGATTTTAAATGCGCATAATCTTTTGCTATTTCTTGGTATAATCGGTTGCTGTCTTCATACTTTAATGAAGGCGTATTGGCGGTAAGCGTATCTAACAACAAGACCACTTCAAAAGGTTTTTGTTTGGGGTAATCAATCATTCTAATTTTTGCTTCTGCAAACTGAAAGCCGTAGAGTTCCTTGCGATTAAATATTTCAAGAATTTCGCAGGTATCACCATTCGCTATAAATCCAGCTTCTGAAGTGTCGTCAAGCCAATAATAATTATTTTTAACAACCATGATAAAATCACTGGTAGATATATCACTTTCTTGCCCTCGAATGGTATTTCTAATTTGTTGATTGTATTGATTGGCACGTTTGTTTGAGCGAACAATTATGGCAGTGTCTTCGATACTTTGAGAATCATACGATTCATGAATGGCATCTTGTATTTCATAACCATCGACGAGTCGAATAAGATCAGGATGGTTCAATTCAAATTTAAAGTCTGTTTCATCAAATTCACCAATTTTACTACGTAAAGCAGTAGCATTGGCTAAAATTCCTGAATGTTCTTGTTGACGCATCACTTCGGTTAGTTCGATTTCGTTAACCTCTTTGTTGTAATCTAGCGTGAGTTTATCAAAATCAAGTGCAGGGCTGAGTACTAGTTTTACAGGCGGCAATTGAGCGGTGTCACCAATGAGTATAAGTTTAGAATTTTTTCCAGCATAAACGTAGGTTATTAGATCCTGTAATAAAGATCCATTTTTAAAATGTGATTGATCGTCTGATTTGTCAGAAATCATAGAGGATTCATCTACAAAAAACAACGTATTTGTATGGGTGTTTTTTTTAAGAACAAAATTTACCACACCACCTTGACCTCGCCTTGGATGGTATATTTTTTTATGAATGGTAAAGGCTTCTCGTTTAGAATAATTGGCAATAACCTTAGCTGCACGACCTGTTGGAGCTAACAAAACAGCCTTTTTGCCTGTATGCCATAAGTTGTTGACAATGCTGCTGATACTAGTTGTTTTTCCAGTCCCAGCGAATCCTTTTAAAAGAAATAAACTATCGGTGCTATTGTCAAAGATAAAATTAGAAAACTGCAAAAGTAATTCCTCCTGTAATAAAGTAGGCTTGTGTGGGAAAACATTTTGTAAATGAATGTGGAAATCCTTGGCGGTTTTTAACATAAATTGGCTTGTCTCAGATGACAAAGGAAGTCATTTTTTATAAATATTTTTAGGGCTTTGGAATAAACATTGCAATCATAAATTGAAAAGTCAATTTTCTTTTATATGTAAATATTTTTATTAAATTTGCGAGATAACAATCTAATATAATTTTTTTACATTATGATACAATTCATTTTACTTATAGTTGGTTTAATAATAGCCTTTTTCTTTATTGCAAAATTGGTCGTTGATTATATTCCTAAAAAAGTACACTGGATCATTTCCTTAGCTTTATTTGCAATAGCAGTATTATTAGCTTTTAAAATTTATGATGGTGTGATGGGTAATATCAGATTTCATCAAGAAAAACAAGTTCGTTATGCCAAGGTTATTGATAATTTAAAAATTATCCGTGACGCTGAGCTTGCTTATAAAAAAGTAAAAGGTGATTATACCAAAGACTTTAACACCTTAGTACATTTTATTGATACAGATAGCTTCCCTGAAGTGCGTACGTATGAAAAAACGAAAACAATTGTCGAAAGAGGTGTGTCAAAAGAAGTAGAATTCAAAGTTGTAGATACTGTTGGTTATAGTAATGTATTACTAGATTTCAAAGACAAAGATTATAAGAATATGATGAAAGTGCCTGGTACCAATGCTACCTTTGAACTAGCCACCGCTTATGTTCTTAAAGGAGCAGCAGAAATCAAAACACCTGTTTTTGAAGCTAAAGTAGCCAAGAAAATTGTACTTGAAGGAATGAATGAAAATTTGATTGCACAAGAAATAAACGTATATGCAGTAGACCAAGTACGAGGAGAATATGTTTCTGTAGGTACTTTAGAAGACGTTAAAGATAGTGGAAACTGGCCCCCATCATATGATACAAAAAACGATTCAGACTCAGAATAGTCTAGCAGATTTCAAAAAATTAGATAAAAGTCATTTATCCATTCAATTAAGTTTGGATGGATTTGCTTATTGCATTTTTGACAAAGATTTAGTCGATGTAGTACAGCTCGTAGAATATGAATTTGAGAGTAGAGCCCAGACACCTGAACAACTTTTAGAGTATATAAAAGAAGTCTTTTTGGCAGAAAATCTGCTTTCAAACTCATTTGAATCGGTAAATGTCACGCATAAGAATAATCTTTCTACGATTGTTCCAAATGCACTATACGATAAAGGTAGCCACGAAGAGTATTTAAAATATACGATAAAGGTTTTAGAATCTGATAAAATTGCAGTCGATACACTTCCAGGTTTTGATTCAAAGAATATTTATGTGCCTTTTGACAAAATCAATAGTTTTATTCTGGAAAAATATCCTAGTTTTAGCTTTTTACACACGTCTAGCGTACTTGTTACAAATTTGTTAAAATATTTTAAAAATGACTCTAGAAGAATGTTTTTTGTCAATGTTGCTAAAAATAGTTTTGAGATTGTCTATTTAACAAAAAACAAATTACATTTTCACAATAGTTTTTTATATTATTCAAAAGAGGATTTTTTATATTATATTCTGTTTGCCATGGAGCACCTTATGTTGAAACCCGATGAGCAAGAATTAACCTTTATAGGAGCCATTGATAAGAATTCGCCCATGTATGATATTACCTATACCTATGTGCGGTTTATCAAGTTTTTAAACATCGAAAACTTTAGTTTATCTGAAGATTTTTATCAAGTAAATCCACATGTTGAAAAACATAACTTTTTTGAGTTGTTGAATCAATTCTAGATGCGTATTATCTCAGGAAAACACAAGGGCAGAAGACTCGTTGCACCTAAAAATTTACCCGTTCGCCCTACGGCAGATATGCAAAAAGAAGCACTTTTTAGTATCTTAAACAATCGCTATCATCTTGACGAATTACACGTACTCGATTTGTTTTCTGGAACGGGGAATATCGCCTATGAATTTGCCTCAAGAGGTGCCGAAAGTATAATCGCTGTAGATGCGCATTTTGGATGCGTAAAGTACATCACCGCAACCAGTAAAAAACTAGATTTATCGATTGAATGCATCAAAAGTGATGTGTTTAAATATTTAAAAAGAACGGGACAAAAATTTGATCTGATATTTGCTGATCCACCTTACAAAATGAACCAAGCTGATTTTGAAAACATTCCGAAAATTGTTTTTGATAAACAGCTTATCAACGAAAAGGGCGTTTTAATCGTAGAACATTCCTCACAAACAGATTTGTCTAAGGCTCCGAATTTTATCGAAGTACGTAAATATGGCGGAAGTGTCTTTAGCTTTTTTGAAAACTAAAAATACATATTTCATCCCTTTACAGAAATAATTTTTTCTTTTTTAGAATTTACGATATTTGCACTCACAAAAATCAAAAATGAATACCAAACCAGCTGTCGCTTTTTACACCTTAGGATGTAAACTCAATTTCTCAGAAACGTCAACCATAGCCCGTGATTTTCAATCCGTTGGCTATAATCGGGTGGACTTTGATAAAAAAGCAGCTATCTATGTAATCAACACCTGCTCTGTGACCGAAAATGCAGATAAGCGTTTTAAAACGATTGTTAAAGCTTCCTATAAAAAAAATCCTGATGCCTTTATAATTGCCATAGGATGTTATGCACAACTCAAACCACAAGAATTGGCCAAAGTTGATAATGTAGATTTGGTGCTCGGTGCTAGTGAAAAGTTTAAAATCACAGATTATATCCATTCTCTACAAAAAAACGATCAGGCAGAAGTGCATTCCTGCGAAATTGATGAGGTAGAAAATTATGTGAGTGCTTATTCTTTTGGTGATCGCACACGTGCTTTTCTAAAGGTGCAAGATGGTTGTGATTATAAATGTACCTATTGTACCATTCCTTTGGCGCGTGGTATTTCGCGAAGTGATACCTTAACGAATGTCTTAAAGAATGCCGCAGAAATTTCTCAAAAAGGCATTAAAGAAATTGTCTTAACAGGAGTCAATATTGGTGATTATGGAAAAGGCGAATTAGGCGATAAAAAACACCAACATACTTTTTATGATTTGGTAACGGCTTTGGATACTGTTGAAGGTGTCGACCGTATTCGTATCTCATCGATTGAGCCAAATTTACTTAAAGATAAAACGATCGATTTTATCAGTACATCAACGAGTTTTGTACCGCATTTTCACATTCCTTTACAATCGGGTAGTGATGCCCTTTTAAAGAATATGAAGCGGCGTTATACCACCCGTTTATATACCGATCGAGTCACTCAGATTAAAAGGCAAATGCCAGATGCCTGTATAGGAGTTGATGTTATCGTTGGTTTTCCTGGCGAAACGGATGAACTATTCTTAGAAACCTATCAGTATTTAAACGAATTGAATATTGCCTATTTACATGTTTTTACCTATTCTGAAAGACCCAATACCGAAGCCATTTTAATGGATGGAGTCGTGCCGCTTGCG
>Ga0209633_10004251_pt1 | contig 12916 bp, 12 predicted proteins | sample Cruoilmetagenom1_FD_187290 | JGI IMG/M metagenome (GOLD analysis project Ga0209633, IMG submission 187290) | Oil polluted marine microbial communities from Coal Oil Point, Santa Barbara, California, USA - Sample 1 (SPAdes) (version 2) | ecosystem: Environmental > Aquatic > Marine > Oil seeps ... | reverse complement strand
ATAAGCTCATTCCAAAAGTGATCGATGGATCATTTTGTAAGGATGGAGTTTTTGTAGAGGAAGCGGCTTAAAAATATGGAGGAATTTGCTTTTTCTCATCCACAACAATTGACAGTATCTCTAATAAAATATTCTCGTGCTGTTTTCAATGCCCATTCATAACGTTTAAAGCTGACATCCGGGGGGATTGAATGATCCGAATGAAAGATATAGCCACCGTTTTTTGCAATGGAGACTTTTGATTTTATCTCTTCTTCCAATTCATCCTGAGGTCCGGCTAATTTTATTTCAGAGATGTTTCCATAAAAAGCCAGTTTTTCCCCATATTTCTCTCTTAAGGTAACAACATCAAGTCCTGCCGTTGCCTGCAGGGGGTTCATTACCCGAACACCGGCTTCTATCAGATCGGGGAAAACAGCCTCTGCATTACCACAGCTGTGCATCCAGTAATCAATTTTATTGTCCGCCAGGAAATCTCCCAATCTCGCAATCGAGGGCTTGAAAATAGTCCGCCAGGATTTCGGTGAAAACAGCATTCCCCTGGTTTCTCCGAGGTCGTCAATTAAAAAGAGCCCATCCGGCTTTATTCCCAGATTAAGACCGTGCTGCACTACCTTGATAACAAGATTTATATGATACTCGGCCATTTCCTTTACCCAGGTTGGATCTAGAGCTGTATTCATCAGTAATTCTTCATACCCGCAATGACGCCAGTTTGCTTCCCAGGGACCATAAACGTTAAAAAGCATGTAGCGGCCTTTGGAATAGATCGTATCGTATTTTTTTACTACTTCAGACCAGGAAGGGTAGGGCTCAAAATGTTCAAAATATGAGGCGCTGTCAATTCTGGCTGATTCCTCAGGATCGTCTGATAAACTCCACCTGTGTTTATGAGAGTCCCATTTTTCTTTAGAGACTGTTTTATGGTTAAAGAAATGAACCGAACTGGCTTTTCCAATTTTCTTTGTAGCGGTATAGCCCCAGCGATCCTGATACGTGTACCAGGGATCGTTCCGTTCCAATTCCTTTTGTACAAAACGGGGAGAACAGTCTAGAGACATCGAACATATATCCCATCCGAAGTATTCTTCTGGTTCAATATTTTCCGGTAATCCCTGACTGTGCCAGAGTTCGAGGGTGTCCGGCCATGGGCTTTCATTACAAGGCAGCTGATCTGGCGGTTCAAAATTGACTGCAGCCTTAATTCTCTCGCGTGAGGTTAATATATTATCTTTCATTTAGAGGCTCCAACTAAGTTCATAATAGATTCAATCAGCTGTATCTTCCTGTGTCAGTTGAGTTCTATTTTTTAATTTTAACGAGTCTGATCAAATTAAGTCACATACTATACTTTATCGGGTCTATTTTGGCTCTTTTCTGTAATTTAATATCCATAAGGGTATTGTGTTGTGAGAAATCACTGGATTCGGGCAACTGGTATTTTCTGATATGTTATTCTTAAAAGTAAAAAAGGATAAACCAAATGAACTTGAAAGGAAAAACAGCTATAGTTACCGGTGGATCAACCGGGTACGGGAAAGGTATAGCAGAAACATTGAAAGAGAATGGCTGCAGGGTCTGGATTATAAGCAGAAATGCAGATGATTTAAATAGAACCGCCGGTGCTCTCGGGGTTAACTGCATTGCAGCTGATATCTCAAACCCTGATGACTGGGACAGGATAGTTAATGAAGTAATGGAGCAGGAAGAAAAAATCGATATTCTTGTTAACAATGCAGGTGGAGGAATAGCCATAAAGCCTCTTGTTGAGCAAACAGATAATGAGATTGAAGAATCCATTAAAGTTAATCTGACGGGGCATATCTTTGGTATCAGGAGAATATCAAAGCTGATGATAGAACAAAAATCAGGAATTATTATTAACATCTCAAGTGTCTGCGCTGCGCATGCCTGGCCGGCATGGTCTGTTTACTCTGCAGCAAAAGCCGGTATAGAACAGTTAGCAAAATCGCTGCACAATGAACTCAGGGAGCATAATGTGCATATAACTACAGTAACTCCATCCTGGGGAGCGACGAATTTTGCTGCTTCAGCCGATTTGCCTGAAAGCTCTAAAGAACTTGAGAAAAAGGTAATGCAGCCAAATGAAATGGGTGATGTGATTGTGAATATATGTACCCTTCCTGATCACCTGGTAATCCCCAACTTACGTGTTCAGCCGATGGTTCAGGAAATTAATCCTATGTAATACAGATGATTAGGGTTGGCTGACAGTCGATCGGAATCAACCATATCGGCTTAAATACCTTTTACAGTGCTGTATCAATTACGTACCCGCCGAACAGTCGGAAAAGCTGTTTCGGCGGGTACGGGAAACCATATCAGCTAAATAGCGATTTAATCTCTTTAGCATAAAGTTTATCGATGACGTGACGTTTAATCTCCTGTTTCGCTGATAGTTCCCGGCTCACTTCGAAGGGCTTGGGAAGTACGGTAAAACGGGCGATTCGTTCAAACAATTTAAAGCCGTTTGCATGGGATATCAGAGAGGATATTTCATCGGAAATTAGACTGTGAACCTCAGTCCCGGTATAAAGTTCTTCATCATCGGTGTAGGAAACGTTATTCTCTACGGCCCAGGTTTTCACATTATCTGGGTCTACAAGTATCAATGCTCCCAGGAACTTTTTATCCTGACCGACAACCACAGTCAGAGAGATATAGGGGCTGAGCTTCAGCCTTTCCTCTATGGGGGCCGGTTCGATATTTTCCCCGCCTAACAGAACGATGGTATCCTTGGCTCGACCGACAATCTTATACTCACCATCATAGGTTTTCATTGAAAGGTCGCCGGTATTCAGCCAGCCGTCCTTATCAATAACTTCGGCGGTGAGTTCAGGTTTCCGGTAATAACCCTTCATAATTTGAGGACCCCGGGCATAGAGTACGCCGGTTTCACCGGGTTGGGCTTCTTCTCCGTCTTCTTTAACGATTTTCAATTCTGTACCGGGAAATGCCGGGCCGATAGTGCCGGGAACCGGGCGGTCCTGAGGCCGCAGGGAGAGTACCGGGGCGGATTCTGTTAAACCGTAGCCTTCCAGAAGCAATATCCCCGCTGCCTGAAAAAAGGAATCCACATGATCGGGAAGTCCACCGCCTCCGGAAATCCCTGCGACAAAATGTCCTCCGAGTTTTTCTTTAATGGCTTTGAATACAAGGACATCGCCAAGAGCTTTCAGAGGCCAAAGCAGAATAAAGGGGATAATTCCCATGGTAAAATCCAGTTTCCGGTTGCGTTTCCGGTACCTTGGCATCCGGCCTTGTACCATCCGTGCTGAAGATCCCCAGGAGCTGCCTACGGCAACAAAAAATAGAAATAAACCTTTCTTAATACCTCCGGCACTGTTCACCTTACGGTATACACCGTCACGAACCGATTCCCAGATTCGAGGAACAGATGCCATCCAAGTGGGTTTAACCAGCTGCATATCCGCCAGCAGTACCGAACCGATGGGCTTGGAATAGCAGAGGGCACTGCCCGATCCCAGAGCCACGTACTGCATTATACGTTCAAAAGAATGCCAGACAGGAAGGACGGCAAGCCAGCGGTCTCCCGGGCCGACATGTATCATTTCGGCAACACCTTTAACCTGATGCAGATAGTTGGTGTGAGTGAGCATAACCCCTTTAGGTTCTCCAGTGGTTCCCGAAGTGTAGATAATCGTCATTGTATCGTCAGGATTGCCCTTCTCAATTTCAGCTTCTATATCAGCAGCATCCGACTTATTACCGCTTTCAAGAATCGATGCGTAGGAATGTACTTCAAATCTGCCGGTATCAGCTTTATCCGGGTTGAATGCGGGGTCAATTACAATCGCTTTCTTGAGAGCCGGCATGGATGAAGCTTTGGAGATAACCTTTTTCAGCTGAGCCTCATTTTCCAGTACCGTGATGCCGCAACGTGAAAAATCGAGTATGTAATTAATTTCATCGGCTGTGGAGTCACAACCCCGGGGAACATCTGCGGCTCCCAGACATTGAATGGCAAGGTCGGTAACAAACCATTCCTGCCTGTTATCAGAAATCAGTCCCACCCGGTCATCCCGTTTTACACCCAGTTTTTTGAGTCCTGAGGCAAACTGAAGGGCCTGGCTGTAGAGCTCTGAAAAAGTGGTGGTCTGGAACACCCCTTCAGAATCTTTTTGCATCTGTGCCGGTAACTCGGAATGCTTTATTGAAATCGCTTTAAGCAATTTTGGTATGGTAGCTTCCATTCTATTATCTCCTTACAGTGGTTTACTTTGATATGATAAGCCCACAACTGCAGATTCTCATAGTCTTTTTGAGAGAATTTACTGTAGTATAAGGGTCTATGAGTGAATTCCACATTCCCCGTGTTATGGGCATCATTAACTGTACTCCGGATTCTTTTTTCCCCGGCAGCAGAAGGGACAATGTTTCAGCTGCTCTGGATACGGCTTTTGATATGATTCGGGATGGTGCTGAGATTCTGGATTTCGGCGGAGAATCAACACGTCCTGGATCCTCATCTGTTGATACTGATGAGCAGATTGCCCGGGTAGTTCCGGTAATCCGGGAGGTTCGGGAAACCTCTGACATCACCATCTCTGTAGATACCCGGAATGCCCGGGTGGCTGAAGCGGCGCTGGATGCCGGTGCTGATATAATTAATGACATTTCCGCTTTAACCGGGGATGCCTCGATGGCCGCCCTGGCTTCAGAACGGGAAGTACCTGTTATTCTGATGCACATGCAGGGCAGCCCTGAGAATATGCAGGAAAATCCCCAATACAGCGATCCAGTAGAAGAAGTCAGGGCTGAACTTCTCCTCTCAGCACAAAGAGCTCTGAATGCCGGAGTTAAAAAAGAAAATATTATTCTCGATCCGGGTATCGGTTTCGGGAAGAGGCAGCAGGACAACACTATACTTCTGGGTTTGATGGGGGAGTGGAGACCCGATGAATATCTGCTCCTGGTGGGCTTGAGCCGAAAATCTTTTCTCGGACGGATTATCGATGCCGAGAATAGCAGGTCGGAAGAGTTCTTCAATCAGCATGTCCGAAACCGGGGTGCCGGGGAAGAACCTACCATTCCAAGCCAACCGGGAGACCGGCTGGTATCCACCATTGCCGCCCATGCATGGTGCCTGAATCAGGGTGTGGACATACTCCGGGTTCATGATGTGAAAGAAACCCGGCAGCTTATTGCCGTCTGGGAGGCACTTTCGTGGACTTCCTGAACGATTATCCCCTGTTTAAAGATTACATCCTTCCGTTTCTGGACATCGCTCTTCTGGCGTATCTGATTTACAAATTGTATGAGATTCTCGAGGAAACCCGGGCCATACAGCTTCTTCGGGGGGCCGTTATCCTGGCCCTGGTGTACGCCGCGGCCTGGTTTCTCAGATTGTCCACACTGCTGTGGATTCTGGAGATGATAGCTCCGGGATTATTTATTGGAGTGGCCATTGTTTTTCAGCCGGAACTGCGGAGTATTTTCGCCCGTATCGGTCAGAGGGAACTATTCCGTGGGAAAACCCGGCAGAAGCCCTTTCAGGTGGAAGCGGTTCTCAATGCCGCTGAGGTTCTCGCCGGTCAGCGCCGGGGAGCCCTGGTGGTGTTCGGCCGCAAAGTAGGCTTGAAAAATATCATCGATACAGGAACCCGGATAAATGCTGATCTTTCTTCTTCTTTGATTCTCACAATCTTCGGTTACGACGGACCTCTTCACGATGGTGCGGTGGTGGTTCAGAACGGACGTCTCTCGGCGGCGGGATGTTTTCTCCCTCTGTCTAACCAGCCGGACATCAGGCGAAGCTTCGGAACACGTCATCGTGCGGCCCTGGGAATGGCTGAGGAAACCGATGCAGTGATACTTTCAGTCTCCGAAGAAACCGGAGCTCTTTCTTTAGCCTATGATGGGAATATCTTTTACGATCTCGAAGAAGATGAGATCCGCCACCGCCTGCAGGAAATGCTCGGCCTGGGGTTTCATGATTCCTCCGATGGGAGTGTTGTATGAGAGATTCTTCTTTGCTGAATAGGATTTTCGATCGCTGGCCGGTGAAAATAATCTGTATCGCTCTGGCTATCGTTTTATACATACTCTTCCGGGTGAACACCCTTACCGAGCGTCAGCTCACCATTCCTCTGGAAGTGATAAATGCCGAGGGGTTTATTGTCAGCTCTGAATATCCGGGCAGCATCAACGTAACCCTCCGGGGGGATTCGGAAGATATTAACGGTATTCTTCCCGATGATATTGAAGCCTTCGTTAATCTGGCCCCTTATCCCGAAGAGGGTGAGTTTCAGGTTCCTGTGGAGTTCCGAAAGAAAGGTTCCGCCCTGCAGCCCGAAGCTCTGGAGCTTCGCCCCCGTCCGAAAACGATTACTCTTTCTCAGGAACCCCGGACAATTCGGAGCCTTATCGTCCGGCCCGATCTCACAGGTTTCCCCACATTGGGGTATGATTTAACCCAGTTTTTTGTTTCTCCCTCATCGGTTACTGCAGTCGGTCCTCAAAGTCAATTGGCAGATTTGACAGAGTTGAAGACTGAGTTAATTGACCTCTCCGGCAGGCGGAGTGATTTTACAATTACAACCCGTATCGTTGTTCCTTCAGCTCAGATTGAAATCCCCGGGGGACTCATCGTCGAGTTCAGGGGGGTTATCGATGAAGCGGTGGTAATCAGAACGATAGCCGACAGGGAAGTTGTGGTGTTCGATCTTCCTGAGGGCCTTACAATAAGCGGAGAACTTCCGTCGGTGAGTCTGACGGTACAGGGCAGTCAGCTCACTGTGGAGGGCTCCCGTCCTCAGGATATGACCTTTTACATAGACGGTTCGGCAATTAAAGGCCCCGGCAGATACACCCTCCCCCTGAATATGGATATTCCCCAGGGTCTGGCCGTGCTTCAGCTTCTCCCCAGAGAGATTACAATTGACGTCCGAGAGGCAACGCCGTGATTGTGGGTACTGGAATTGATTTTGTCGCCGTATCCCGAATCAGTCATTGGCTGGATGATGATGCACTCTGCCGGCGTTTTTTTCATCCCGACGAGCTGAAGGTAATCAGATCCAGAGGGGCTGAAGCTCCCCGTTCCCTTGCGGCTCGCTTTGCCGCCAAGGAGGCTTTCGCCAAAGCTCTGGGAACCGGATTTGCCGGATTAACACTTAAAGATATCCGGGTTGAAAATATGAGCAGCGGCCGCCCTGTCATGATTCTGGAGGGAAGCGCCCTGAAAGCGATGAAACTGATTGGTGCCGGGAAAGTTCATCTGTCCCTGACACACGAAGAAAACCTGGCCGCAGCCCAGGTGATACTGGAGGCTTGAGATATGGCGGAAGGCAAGGTTAGCTACCGGGCAAAAAACGATACGGTCTGCCCCATCTGCGGGTATGAGTTCAAGCGGGAGGAGCTGCTTACCGGAGGGGGGCGGATGAATGCCGGAGAACTCACCGATGAACTTCACCGGGTTTATCTTTCCACCCAGAAATACGGGGATGTTTACCCCCTTATCTATCCGGTTACCGTATGCCCTCAATGCTGGTACGCCGCCTATCCAAGGCATTTTGAGGGACTCGGCGCAGAAGAGCATTCTCAGATACAAGAATCCATCGGCAATCGGAAAAACATGATTAAAACTCTGTTTAAAAATCTTGATTTTGATAAGGATCGGGGTCTTGAGGAAGGTATATCCTCCTACGTACTGGCGGCTCAATGCTATGAATACAGGGTTCCCGAAACAAATCCGACATTTTACAGCGGATTATCCTTTGTACGCGGCGGATGGCTTGCTAAAAACCTCCACGACCGTATGCCGGCGGAAAATTACGATTATATGTCTCAGATATTTCTTCGGAAAGCATCCTTCTACTATGGGGAAGTGCTGGAAAAAGAACGGAACAGAACTGAAAATATCGAAGATGTACCGAATCACGGTCCTGATATCGACAATAATTACGGCTATGACGGTGTTTTATACCTTCTGGGTGTTCTGCTGCTCAAATACGGTCAGAGTGAAGACTCTTCCCGGCGGATTTCGGCGTTGAAAGAAGCCCGTTCGGCGGTAGCCCGCATCGTCGGAATGGGAAAGTCCTCCAAGTCCAAACCTTCAGCTCTTCTCGATCTGGGGCGGGAACTTCACAAGAAGATTAAAAAGGAGCTGGAGGAAATCACAGGTGGAGCGTAATATCAAGCTTGTCGTTTCCTACGACGGGACTGATTACTCCGGCTGGCAGATACAGAGTAAGGATTCCAGCATTCAGGGCGAGATACAGAAAGCCCTGGAAAGTCTTCATTCCAGGCCTCTTTCCCTCACTGGAGCAGGACGAACCGACTCGGGGGTACACGCCTCGGGGCAGGTTAGTAATTTTTACACGGAAAAAGACAATATTCCTCCAGAGAAGTTCCGGGATGCCCTGAATGCCCGGCTTCCCGGGGATATCCGTATCCTTTCCAGCTGCGAAGTTCCTTTAAGTTTTCATTCCCGGCGGGATGCTGTTGAACGGCAGTACGAATACCGTCTTTATCATGGTAAAGTACTTCCCTCCCATGCCTCCCGTTACACCTGGCAGCTTAGCAGAATGCCATCGTTGAAGCTGTGTAACGATATTGCTTCGGTGGTTTGCGGTACCCATGATTTTACCACATTCGCAGCTGCCGGAGATGCGAGTAAGTCCAGGATAAGGTGCATCAATCATGCTGTTTTTCTCAGTGAAGGTCCCTATATTCTGTTTCGAATTAATGGAAACGCCTTTCTCTGGCGGATGGTAAGATCTCTATTGGGAACCATTCTCAATCTGGGTAACCGGGGTGGTACACCGGCGCAGATGCGGGGCATACTTGAATCCTGTGACAGGAATCAGGCGGGACCAACAGCCCCGCCCCGGGGACTCTTTCTTACAAAGGTAATATATGGACAGGATAGAGGCGTTCACTGAGTACGGACGCATACTACAGGATACCGGCGACTGGCTTTCCTCCGGTTACCGGCAGAATCACCCCGAAAGGGAAGTGGTGCTGCCTTCAGCCCCGAAGCAGGGAATCGAACCGGAAGCAAAAACAGCTACCCCGACTATTCTTACACCTGCTGTAATTTCCGCAGGGGAAGCCTCTCGGAAAATTAAACCGGCTGCAGCGTCCACTTCTGCTGAATCTCCTGTTGCATCATCCTCCACCCTGGAGCAGATAAGATTGGAGATTTCCGACTGCACAGGATGCAACCTCTACCTTACCCGGCAGAATACCGTTCCCGGGGTCGGTGGCCCCGGTGCCGAAGTCATGATTGTAACCCCGCCACCCTCGGACAATGCCGGTTTTGAAAGCGGCCCTCTGCCTCTCTTTGAATACGAATATCTGGAGAAATGGCTCAGAGCCCTGGGGCTGGATCCCCTGCTGGATACCTTTATCACCCCGGCGGTTAAATGCCGTACCCCCGGCGGCCGTCCGCCTAATCCCGGTGAATCAGAAGCCTGTTCCTCTTTTCTGCGGAGGCAGTACAAGGAGGTAAAACCCCGGGCCGTTCTGGCTCTGGGCGCCGCTGCCTGTGGAGCCCTCACCGGAAACGCAGCAGACTTCCCCTCCCTGGTGGGACGGGATTGGACCTGGGGTTCGGTTCCCGCTCTTGTTCTATGGACCCCTTCAGAGGTTCTGGCCAGCCCCGGCCGACTGCGTGCCCCTGTGTGGGAATCCCTTCAACGATTAAAGGCTGCCTGGAATGCCCTACCTGGAAGTCAGCTTTAATCTCCCTGTTCAAAATACCTACACCTACATATCTGATGAGGCTGTTCCCTCGGGATGCCGGGTAAAAACCGTTCTGGGCCGGAGAAAAATCACCGGATGGGTAGTCTCTCAGTCGAAAAAACCGCCTGAGGGCCTGGATGAAGGAAAGCTTAAAAGCATTGAAAAACGGGTGGATGATAAGCCTCTTTTCGGGGATGAACTTTTAAGTCTGGCCCGATGGATAGCCTCCCTTACCATGAGCTCTCTGGGAGAGGCCCTCTCCTCCATGCTCCCCGGAGGCATCAGGGAACGCCGGGATATCACCGAGTCGGTGGACGGGGATGAAGTTAAACGGGTGGAACAGCTTACCGCCTCCCAGCAGTCGGCTGTGGATTCTCTGAAGCGGACCAGCGACGGCTGGTTTTACCTCTACGGGATAACTGGATCGGGGAAAACCGAAGTGTTTCTCAAAACAGCAGAGAACACCCTGGCCGCCGGAGGAGATGTGATATACCTGGTCCCCGAAATCGCCTTGAGCCACCATCTGGTGGAAGGGCTCAAGCAGAGATTTCCCGGACTGGTTGCCGTGATTCATTCAGGGCTTACACCCTCCCGGCGGCTTGCAGAGTGGCGGCGGATACAATCCGGAGAGGCCCGGTTTGTTCTGGGGGCCCGCTCGGCGGTATTCGCCCCGGTGAAAAAGCTCGGGCTCATTATTATCGATGAGGAACATGAGGGTTCCTACAAATCCGGGGATAAACCCCGCTACCACGCCCGGCAGGTGGCTATGCACCGCTGCCGGAAGAGTTCTGCCCGGCTTCTTATGGGCAGTGCTACTCCGTCCGTGGAGGCCTGGAGCATGATGAGCTCCGGGGGGCTTGAGCGCCTGGAACTGAGCGGGCGCCCTGCCGGAGGGGCAGAACCGGTGGTGAGCATCGTGGATTTAAGAAAGGAGAAGGGACTGTTCTCCCGAACTCTGGTAGGGGCCATGTCCCGGGTACTGGGGGAAGGGCGGCAGGTGCTGCTTTTTCTGAACCGCCGGGGCTTTTCCTATCAGTACTCCTGCCGGAGCTGCGGGGAGGAGATTCTCTGCCGTCACTGCAGCGTCCCCTTAACCTACCACAAAAGCAGCCGGACTATGGTGTGCCATTACTGCGGTTACCATACATCTCCTCCTGCCTCCTGTCCTCAGTGCGGATCTCTGGAGATGCTGGCCGCAGGTTTCGGTACCGAGAGAGTAGAAGAGGAAGTTTTAAAAATATTCCCTGAGAAAAGAGTTGTTCGCCTGGATACCGATGCCGTCAGGAAAAAAGGGGTGCTTGAAGCCACCCTCAGGGATTTTCGGGACGGTGGTATCGATATACTCCTGGGCACACAGATGGTAGCCAAGGGACTCAATGCCCCCGGGGTGAAGCTCGCCGGTGTGCTTTCCGCTGATACATCACTGAACCTTCCCGATTTTCGGGCCTCGGAGCGCACCTTTGCTCTGATTGTTCAGGTGGCCGGCCGCTCGGGGCGCTTTATTCCCGATGGCGAGGTGATTGTTCAAACTTTCCGCCCGGATGCACCGGCGATTCGAATGGCATCTGAAAACCGGATAAATGAGTTCTACAATTACGAGATAGACCAGCGCCGTCTTCTGGGATTTCCCCCTTTCAGCCGGCTCTTCCGGGTTGTTGTTCGTGGGAAGGACGAGAACAGAGTCCGGCAGTCCATCGATACACTCTCCTCATCTCTGGCTGCCGGGGGTGAGGACTGGGAATTACTCGGACCTGCTGAATGTCCCATCGGCCGTATCTCCACCCATTACCGGCGTCATCTCATACTGCGTTCAAAGAGATTCGATCACACCCATGCCGCTCTGGCGAAAGCTCTGCAACAGTATCCACCACAGCACGGGGTTCGATATGAAGTGGATATCGATCCAGTGAATCTGCTTTAAAATCTAATTGACCTCTACCGCGGTGAGGGTTCACCTCGGTGCATACCCTGCCAGAGGTCGTTCCGTTTCACTTCTAATTCAATCGACCAGTAGCGGCTGGAATACCAGTCCCTTTCGAAATCGATTTCCACAGGACCGGTTGATTCTTCAAGGTTGATTTCATCTTCTTCGCTATTAAAATTCCAGGAGTAGTTCTCACCTTCAGCATCTAAATTGATATGGATTACAGGCCGTTCATCCTCAATGGAAGCGTTCATCCGGATTCGTACCGGAATGGTTTTTCTATTTTGGTCTACGTAGGATATATCCTCATCAACAACGATGCTTTCGGTATCCCCGGGTTCCAGGTGCCAACTCTCGCTGTAGATATCTCTCGCATGGACTATTAACCTGTTGAAGTGATTAATCGAAGCCCGAACCACACTTTTACGACCGGTTTTTACATCAACGGTTCTTTCCCAGTCCGCAAAGCGAATTTCCGGCCAGATAATTTCACCGAAATCATCACCGCCCTCTACCCGTATGGTATGAGTTCCGGGGCTGAGATCTTCCAGAAGGGTGGGTATTCTTCCACCGGGGGTGTAGCCGTAGAACTCCTCATCCACAAAAATCTCACCATCAATAAAGTTACAGTAGAACTCAATACTCCCGGGTTCCTCATCACTTAAGGAAAGCAGGGATCGTTCCCCTTCAATTCCCGCCAATATCACCGGTTTCCCCGTAATTTCCTGTACAATCTGCTCGGCCAGCTCATGGATGGAATTTTCCGTATAACCTCTTACTGAGACGGCTGTAGTTGTCCCTTCTGCAGAATCCATTATCCGCATATTGATTACCAGATCCCGGCCGAGAAAAGCGTAGTCTCCCTCAACCAGGTAATCAGCCCCGGCCAGCTGACCCACTTCTCTGGCGGTATCTTCATCATTCAGTAATCCGGTAAGCCTGAGATTCTGCTCATCGATAATTCGGTCTATCCGGGCACGCTCCACAAGGCTGACATCATCAACCCGGGTGAAATCGTACATCAGTACTCCTAGAATCATCCCTTCAAGATAATCGTAGCGGGGGTCCCTGTTCAGATTTTCCACACCCAGGACGGCGATGTTGATATTCTGAGCAGCCAGAGCCGAAATTCCGGAAGTTAAAAAGCAAAGGATTAGAAGAATCCGTGAATAAGAACGAATAATCATACCTTATCTATACCACGGCTGAGGTAGGGGGTCTAGAAATTATCTCTTCATTCTCCAGCTTACTTTATACACCGGCTTG
>Ga0209633_10004250_pt1 | contig 12922 bp, 11 predicted proteins | sample Cruoilmetagenom1_FD_187290 | JGI IMG/M metagenome (GOLD analysis project Ga0209633, IMG submission 187290) | Oil polluted marine microbial communities from Coal Oil Point, Santa Barbara, California, USA - Sample 1 (SPAdes) (version 2) | ecosystem: Environmental > Aquatic > Marine > Oil seeps ... | reverse complement strand
TTGATTGGCCTGAGTGTCGGTATAGTGCTCACCGCCCCCTGGTACTGGTATCTGGATGTCTATGGTTGGGATTTCAGCAGTATGCTCGGCGGGGAGGATTACTCGGTATCGGGCGTCCTGGTTGATCCGGTGATGCGCATTCGTCTGCATGCAGAAAGCATTAGCGCGATTCTCTCGACAGTGTTTGGCCTGGCCTTGCTGTCCGGGATCTATCCGGCCTGGCGGGCGGGGCGTATCCCGCCGATTGAGAGTTTACGGAATATCTGATATCGAACTGGATATTGAAGAAAAGGATTGAACCACCAAGACGCCAAGTCACCAAGAAAAAATTGTGAAGGACTTTGCAGTCAAGCTTGGGAGATAAATTCTTAATGTGTCAAGGCCCATGATTTTAAAACCTGGTGCCTTGGTGGTGAAAAATATTATTCTGGAAACGATATGACAACACAAGCACACACTAATGACCCTCATGTTCAGGACATTGTCCGGCTGGAGTCAGTGAGCAAGATCTATCAGCAGGGCAAGCTGGAGGTTCGGGCGGTGGATAATGTCTCACTTGAAATAGATACCGGTGACTTTTGTGCGTTGTGCGGTCCTTCGGGTTCCGGCAAGACCACGATATTAAATATGATCGGTGGGCTGGATGTGCCCAGTAGTGGCAAGGTATGGTTGGAGAATCGGGATCTGGCCAGCCTGAGTCATGGTGAAGTGGCACAAATCAGGCGGGATCGAATCGGTTTTGTGTTTCAGGCCTTTAACCTCATTCCGGTCATGACGGCCTACGAAAATGCCGAGTTTGTATTAAAGCTGCAAGGGCTGGCCGAAACGGAGTGCCATGCTAGAGTCATGGCCATATTAAATGAAGTTGGCCTGGAAGGGCTGGAGCATCGCCGCCCCGATGAAATGTCGGGCGGTCAACAACAACGTGTTGCCATTGCGCGTGCCATCGTTACCCGTCCGGCCATCGTGCTGGCCGATGAACCGACAGCCAATGTCGATTCAGTGACAGCAGATGCCTTGCTTGGCCTGATGCAGAAACTCAATACAGAAGACGGCATCAGTTTTCTGTTTTCCACCCATGACCAGCGGGTGATGGATCGGGCGCGGCGCTTGATCAGGTTACGTGACGGAAAAATTGAAAGCGATGAGGCCAGGGTGTGAAATGGTGGCGTTGGGTGACGGCACTTTGTTTGTTGTCAGCTACGCAGATTGCGGCCGCTTTTTATAGTTGGGATGAGCAGCAGAGTCGGGGTGATGCGCGTTTGTTGTTGCGTGGCTTTGGTCTCGCCAGTCAAAAACCAGCTAATCTCTATCAATCTCAAAAGCGTAATGAAACGTCTCTGGGCGGATTGGCGCGTATCATTGCCGAATCCGGTTATCAAAACAATTGGCATGTTGAATTCAATGCCTACCAGACATATATGTCAAACTCGCTGGTGACCGAGCAAGGCAATCTCGGTACGGTGCTGGATGTCGAACGCAGCGGCGCACTTGAGTGGAGTTTGAGCGATAAAGAATATGCCCACCTGGCCATTGACAGACTTAATGCCCGTTGGTCTATCGATAACTTTAATATTAAGATAGGTCGGCAAGCGATTAATCTGGCCAGTACCTTCTTTTTCACTCCAAACGATTTTTTTGCCCCGTTCGCCGCGCAGGCCTTTTATCGTGTTTATAAACCCGGTGTCGATGCAGTTCGCAACGAAATATCGATTAATGAGCTTAGCAATCTGTCATTGATTGCAGTACAGGGTTATCAACCGCAATCAAACAGCGATGCAGGCTGGAGCGATGAACCCGAATCATCACGTCATTCATACCTAATGCGTTATGTTACCAATATGGCCGACTTTGAATGGAGTCTCCTTACGGGCAAGGTAAGGCGGACGCGTATCCAGGGTGGTTCAATCAGCGGTGAACTGTTTGGCTGGCTGGGCATTCGGGCAGAAGGTCATCAACTCAAAGAGCTCGATAACAATCATTCGTATTTTTCAAAATACAGTCTGGGGCTTGAACATCGTTGGGAAAACAGTCTGATGTTGCAAGTGGAACAGTATTATCATGGCCCTGGTGCAACCGAGGTTACGGCTTATGATTTTAGCCAGACCTACCCGGCCAGACGATACCAGGCCCTGGGCCTGAGTTATGAGTTTTCGCCCTTGTTATCAGGCCAATTCAGTATTTTGCGTAACCAGATTGATTCTTCACGTCTGTACACCATGAATGCAGTCTATTCGTTGACCAATGAAAGTGAATTATCGGTAAGTCTGAGTGTACCGGATGGCAGACAGCCGGAAGGGACGAAATTCAATAGCGAATTTGGTGCCTATCCAAAGATATTTAATATTGAAATCCGCGCATATTTTTAAAGACGGGCTTGCTTTAAGGCCAGACTTACTTGAGTAACAGAGTAGAATGATATGTTTTATAGCTACCCTGCCAGTATTGTAAGTGATTTGTTTTACATGTTTATGTCAGTCTGTCAATGATCTGTAATATTAGATTCGAATATTCTCATTTATCGGTTTATGAAATATTTCGCAAATCCTTGTCGATCACTCGTATAATCGGCATAAGCTGTGGTATATTTTTCAGTACCTCAATATTATGAGTCGTTAATATTCAGGTGCGATAATAAAAATGTTGAGTGGGGTGTTCTAATGAGCGCAATGAGTCTTGATAATATTCGAATTACCGCCAGTAGTTGCAAGTTGGACTTCAAACAGGCCCAACGCCTAGCTGAACAGGTGATTCTGGGTATGGTCAGAACGCCACGTCTGATTGCATGGAAGGATAGCAATAAAGGCAACAAACAAGCTTTGCTACACAGGGAAGCCAATGTTGGTTTGTCATTGACCCAGGATGCAGGCGTACGGGTTGATATTAACGATAATGAGTACAGCTTTATTTTTACAGAAACAGAATAAGCAGATAGCAAAAGCCTGCCCATTGGCCTCGAAAATATAAATCGGGCTACCTGATACTCCGAACCATATCGCTGCCAATCACCAGTTCGAAATCGATACCTTTGCCCAGCTTGCTCATTTTCCGCAGGTTCTGATTACCCGGGAGCTTGATGGCCAGTTGCAGGGCCTGTTTGGAATTTCGATTCAGGTAACGTATTTCTGTCTTGCTGCGACGCGATATAGACTTGATTGAAACCACTCCGTAGCCATTTTTTCTCAGGAAGCTGGCAATACGCTTGGCAGAAGCCACCGAGCCTGTGGCGTTTTTGATCCTGACCCGGTATTTGTAACTGGCCTTGACCGGTTTCTTTGTTGGTTTCTTTTTGCTAATGGTTTTAGGTTGTTGGCTAAACCTGGGGCGTGGCGCCGGTTTTGATTTTGGAACAGGTATTGTGCGTTGTACCACTTTGGATTTACTGCTTCTGGATGAACTCCGGGCTGTACCCTCAGCATCAAGTCGATAATTGAAACCAATATAGAAGCTTTTGGCGGGTTCCGAGCGATCTTCAGGAACACCAAAGGATGCACCAAAATCAAAATCCCAGTTTTTTCCGGGCTTGTATTGCAGACTAAAGGCAATAAGCTGGTTCTTGTCGAAAGTTACATTTTCAGACTGTTCCTGGATAGCCTCAATGCCAAAAATGTACTTGTCTGATACCTTGAACTCTGCCCCCAGATTGGCATATTGCTTTTCTACGCTAAAGTACACCACATCGGGGTTATAATATTTACTATCAGCTGTGGCCGAACCGAGGGTCAGGTGAAGATTGACATCCTCTCCATAGAAACTGGCATTAATTTCGGCGCCATCTTCGGTTTCACCCGAACCGATTTTATCTGCCTGGTCGGCCGGAGACGTGGTTTTAAAGGCAGATAGGCTAACGGCGTAATTGTCTTCATTTTTGTCGCCGAGGATGCGGAATTTTACAATGCCCTTATAACTGCGAATTCCCGAGGTTTTATGTTGATCGTTGGCCAGATAGCTTGTCTGTATTCCCAATTCAAGGGGATCAAACAAGCCGTAATTTACTCCCAGGTTAGTGAAGGTGTCAAAGTCATTCAGGTTTGAGTCGAGAATCACATAGCTGTCGATGCCGAGCTGGTCGTAGAAAACCATTTCGCCATTTGACAGGGTATCAGCCGTGCGCATCCAGCTCATGCCTGAACCGCCGACGCGCGAGGCCGTCGCCGCATAAACCAGATGGCTCATGAGACTGAGCAAACAGATGAGTAGCAGTTTTAGGTTGATAACGTGCTTGCCTGGATGGCGCTTCATTCGTTAGATATCCCTATCGTTTTATACTCAGTTTGACAACAATTCTCATTGCGGAATACCCGGTTAGCAGCAGAGCAAAATCAAGTGGTTAATAGTGTATCCCATTATACCCTTACTTTTTTATATGATAATGTGAATTCGCTTGCAGAACAACAGTTAAAGCATAAATTACGGTGTATTGGGCTTGCACATTTGATTATCAGGGCGAGCAGTTTAACACATAAGCTGGGTTGGGTAGTGTGGCCTCAATGACGGGTAGGTTTGTGGTTTTGTTATCCATTTGTCGTATATCAAGGTGATTTCTTGTCTCCAGGATTACAATGCCAAATCTCTGAAAATTCCTGGATGTTTGGCGGAACTTTAACCAAAAGGGGTAGCAGAAATGTTCACTAAATTCATTGCAGGTTATCGTTGGTCTGTTTTTGCTGGCTTTAGCCGGTGCCGAGGCTACGGAAAAAGATCGCACACTGTACTGTAGCCTGAACGATCGGCTGAAATGATGCAGGACAAAGAACAAAGCTGTGAAAGAGAAGAAGAACTCAATTGGCTCCGCAGCGAAGAGAGGGGCTATGGCTGGCAATTGATGTCACCGGCAGAGCGGCAGGCTCATCGGCAAAAAATGCGCAGCCTGAAGACCCGAAAGAAACGCCAGGCCTTTCGCAAGAAACATCATGAACGGATGCAAAAACGGGCCGAAGAAATGGGGATCGAATTGCAGGAAATGCGAAAATAGATGACTGATGTAATCAGTTCTTTATAGCCATGGCAACGGTATAATTCTTGCCCTGTTTGCACTTTTTGTAATTACCAAATACTTCCTTGAAGTTACGTTTCATGTAGTCACGGAGTCCATTGATGGTGACGATATAAAATCGCCCGCCGGGTTTGAGTTGTTGCCAGGCATCATGCAGAAACAGGCTCAACATTTCGTTACCGACCTTGGCAGGGATATTGGATACCACGAGATCAAATTGTCGGTCACGAATGTGATCAAATCCGTTACTCAATAGTGCTTCGGCATTGGTGATATTGTTGCGGCTGATGTTTTGCTTTGTATATTCGATGCCAACAAAGTCCTTGTCCACCAGAGTGGTATGGCCCTGCGGCGCCAGTTTGGCCAGAGTCAGCCCGATGGGCCCATAACCACAGCCCAGATCGAGGCAATCATCATTCGCGTTGACCTCGATATACTTTAATAACAATTCAGTCCCTTCATCGATCTCACGCGGCGAGAAAATACCCCAGGTGCTGTGCAGGATCAGCTGTACATCACGCATGTTGGATTGGACGATAATGTCCTGGCGCAGTTTATCGATTTCAGGTTTGGTTAGCATGAGTAGAGTGTAACGGGAAGTTATCGACAGTGCTATATTTGTTGTGAGAGGTTATTTATTAGGAAGAAAAATACCAGGCTGTTGATATTGACCGAAATTGAGCCGTTGACGATTAGCTTGTATCTGTCAGGCGATATTGGGCTTTTTGTACTGAGCGGGATGCCAGTTGGACATTTTTAGCCAGTTCTCAAATTCCAGAGCTGGTAAGGGCTTTGTCATATAGAAGCCCTGGGCAGTATCACACCCAAGTGCAATTAGCATGCTCATGGTTTCCTGGGACTCTACGCCCTCTGCGACAACGGATCGACCCATGCTGTGTGCCAGTTCAATAATTGTACTGACAATCACCACGTCTTTATTATCTTTAGCCATATTCATCACAAAGGACTTGTCTATTTTCAGTTCATCAATAGGCAATTCTTTCAGATGAGAAAGTGAGGTGAAGCCGGTGCCAAAGTCATCAATCGACAGTTTGATGCCCATGAGTTTCAAGGCATACAGTGTTGCGAGTGAATGCACCGGATCGGCCATAATGGCTGTTTCGGTAATTTCGATATCAAGGCTGCATGCACCGATTTTCATTTTTTGCATCAACTCCGCAATCTGTTCAGTGAGTTGTTGATCGTACAGGCTGCGTTGGGAAACATTAACTGCAATACTGATATTGATTCCACGATTGTACCAGTCATGCGATTGTTTGAGGGCGTGCTCCAGGACCCAGCTTGTTAACGGCCTGATTAGACCCGATTGTTCTGCCTTGGGAATAAAATCATCCGGCGGTATAAAACCACGCTCGGGATGTTGCCAGCGAATCAGGGCTTCTGCCCCAATAACCTGTTGCGTCTTGAGGTCAATCTTGGGTTGATAATAGAGTTCGAGTTCATTGTTGTTAAGTGCCTGGCGGAGTTCGGACATCAGGGTCAGCTGTTCTATACTGTGAGGGTCGGCCTCTGCAGAATAGATTGTAAAATCACGTCCGTTTTTCTTGGTCTGGAACAAGGCAACGTGGGCCTGACGGATCAGGCCATCCGGGTCTTTGCCAGATTCCGGAAAAATAGCAACACCAATCGTGACACTGGTTTCCAGCTCCAGATCATCTACCGGGAAAGGTTTTTCCAGCGCCGCGGTGATTTTGTTGATGACAATATCAAGGTTGTTTTTGCCGACCTTGGGAAGCAATACGGCAAACACATCACCATCAACTCGTGCTATGGTATCCGGTTCCCAGAGTATACTCTTTAGTCGCGGCCCAATCTGTTTCAGGAGGGTATCACCACTGCGGTGTCCCAATGTATCGTTTATCTCCTTGAATCGCTTTAGATCAAGCAGTAACAAGCTTACCGGCAGGCCTTCACGACTACAATAATAAATAGCCTGCTGCAAGCGATCAGATAACACATACCGGTTTGGTAAATCGGTCAGGTGATCATGCAGCGCCTGGTGAACCAGGATATTATTTTGCCCATCCAGGCGTTTGCTGATAAACGAAGCCAGAATCAGAGCTCCCCAGATGGCAAGCGAGATAGTGATGATCCCGGTAACGAGCAATTGTGCCCCAACACTCTCGATAAAGCTGGCATCGCCGTCAGTATTATGAATGATTACCAGTTTGTAGCCAGTATCCGGGATCGTGGCCAGGGCCCAGAGTATTTCGGTATTATTGATTTCAAAACTGCCGCCATCATTAGCCTGGATGTTGAGGGCCTCTAGTTGCAGGGCAATATATTTGGGAAATAAGGTCTTTGCATTTGGGCTTATCGAAACCAACTCATTGCCTTGATTGAGCAGAATACCTGGATAGTGGAGATTGGATTCATGGCGGGACAGAAAATTATCAATCTTCTCCTCGTTGATATTTTGCAGCAGCTTACTCAACACCTTTGCCCTTTCTTGTGCAAAAGACTGCAGAAGGTGGGTTTCTTCTTCAGCCGCGAAATCACGAGTGATGTGATATGCGATGCTGCCAAAAAGTGTAATTACCACCAGGGCGACGCCGGTAAAGGCGATTAACAGGCGAGCACGCAGTTTCACAGGCGCCCCTGACAATGCCTTGTAAGACCGATATTGAAACCTTGCCGGCTCGAGATTGGAACCGGTGGGAGGTGTCGGTGGAAGCAAAAAAGAACCGCCAGGTTTTTATGCTGAGGCACGCAATAACAGGTGAGTCCAACTTTGTTGTTGTTTGCCGTTGCCATGGTCATCCTGGAATTCGGGGGAAACATATTAATACTTACAATAAATGCGTGAAAAGTGCCTGTTTTGTGTTGGAATTACTCCATAATAACTATCGGTAGTGCGATAAGAAACTTTAAGAAAACAGGGGGAAATCGGCTAGGCCTGGTGGTGGTGAAGGAGCATAGCGAGGCAATGTAACTACACGATATATAAAGTATTATTGCATACGATTTAGCCAAAGAGTCGAATGTTAGGTTATCGTTGCATTGGGCCGTTGTGAAATTCCAGCATGATACCGTGTTGACCGTGGCGGATACGACTAACACCGGCATTATTAACCTGTATTCGGTACAAGCCCAGGGGAGCCGCGTGGACAACATGGGCAACAACTGCACGAATGACACCGGCATGGGCGACGATCAGGCAGTGCTCCCCGCGATGTTGTTTTATGACATCACCAAAGGCGTTCCTGACCCGGTTAATAAAGTCATCAATGGGTTCAGCGCCGGCCGGTCGGCAGTTGATGGGGTCCTTGTAAAAGTCATCGTATTCTTTCTGATTTGCTTGCTTAATCTCTGCCCGGCTGCGTCCTTCCCAGTGGCCAAAACCGACTTCCTTGAGACGGTCATCGATGACAACAGGGAGTGAATGTTTGTCAGCCAAGTTTTCAGCAAAGGCCCGGCAGCGTTGCAGGGGGGAGGAAATGATCTGCTGCCAGGGTGCGTGGGCTCCGACAGCATCCCACATCTGTGACCATCCCAGTTCACTCAGGGGGTCGTCAATGCCATGGCCACGGTAGATACTGCCGCCTTGCGGTTGGCCGTGACGGATGAGATCAATAATCGTATCGTTCATATAAATAGTTGCCGATAAAATATTTCAAAAAATAGTCCTGGCCTATTTATTTTTTTTGGCATAACTTCTTTCGCCTAACTTGTATGCTTCAATAAGGGTTTTCTCGAGGTCAGGATATTGTTGAACTACATGGGTTAAGCCGTGCCGCTCCACAATTTGCTGGATTGTTGTAAGTATCTTGTGTTCATTCCACGCAAGTTCGAAGGCCTCTATATCCAGAACACCATTAACAACATAATCCGCAACAAGACCTTCTGCCTGGCTGAATTTTATATTCTCGGCCTGCATCATTTCGTACTCATAAGAATAATGGTCAATGTTGTTCTCAGTCGCAATAAGCGGATAAAGAACAGGTATGCGCCCACTCGATTGCATATAGGGGTCCAGCTCGATAGTGAGTGAAGGCGAAAATTTTACGCCTTTGAAGTAAAACTCAACCGATGCAGTAACGATGTTTTTCATGAAAATATGACCATTTTCAGATAATGAATTTATAACAGAGTTAAAAAAAGGTTTTAATCAATATATTTACCCCTGTGACTCAATTTAGCAATCCAGATAGTATTCAAATGTAATTTATCACAGAGGCATGGGGGTTAGTAAAAATTTATATGAAAGTTTAACCCGTCAGTGCCATAAACAGTTGTGGGAGTTTTTCGGGCAGGCGTTCAATTTTATCAATGATGGTGTATTGATTGCCAAAGATATCCATGACGTAGTCATCTTCACCGGGTTTGACGTTGGCATCCAGGTTAATACAATAAGTATAAATGCCATCCTGGTCCAATTCCTGTACCGCCTTGCGGGAATCCTCGATCAGCAGGCGTTGATCATCGACATCAATATCTGAGGGTTCACCATCGGTGAGGACCAGCAACAGCTTTTTCTCGGCCGTCTGTGCGCCAAGATAATGGGCGGCATGTCGAAGAGCGGCCCCCATGCGGGTTGAGTAACCGGCTTCCATGGCGGCCAGGCGGGCCTTGACATCATCATTCCAGTGTTCACTGTAGCCTTTGATATGCTGGTAGCGAACTTCGTGTCGTGTGTTGGATGAAAAACCGGCTATCGCAAACTTGTCACCCAGGTGTTCAATCGCCCAGCCCAGTAATGCTACGGCTTCCTGACTAAGTTCGAGAATGGTTTGCGTACATCCTTCCGGTGTATCAGCAAGTGAAGCCGACAGATCCAGTAATAACATCACTGCAATGTCACGCCCATCATGTCGATGGCTCATGTTAATACGTGGATCAGGTTGGGCGCCACTTTTAAAATCGATCAGGGAGCGAATCGCCACATCCAGATCCAGTTCACTACCTTCTTCCTGGTAACGGACGCGCACGTATTGCTGTGGCTTGAGTAAATCCAGGATATGTTTGAGTTGTTTTGCCAGCCCGGCATGTTTATCCAGTAGCTTATCAATGTCTGCTGCATTACCTGATGGGTGCAGGGTTTCATACAGACTTACCCAATCCGGCCGATAGGTTTTAGTGTTGTAATCCCATTCCTTGTAATGCCGGGGTGGCAGACCCTCAAACTCACTTTCCTTGGGTTTGACTTCATGATGATCTTCAAAGGCCTCTTCTTCGTCACCTTCCTCGATAAATTGCCACATGTGCCGATTATCATCTCGGTAATCCACTTCAGTATCTGTAAAGTGCATCTTGGGAGACTGGTCAGTCTGACGGCGGGTTTTGGCAATATAGGAAATAGCGGTTTGTACAATATCTTTTGTTTCGGTTTCACCCGTCTGCATGATGTCATGGAATTGTTTTATGCATTCGATAAGATCAGGATTTGTATAGCCATGATCAGCGTTAAGTATGCCATACGACAACATTGCCAGACGATGTCGAATGCAGGACTCTTTTTCAGGTTCACAGGCATCCTCGGCGGGGGCCGGGTGCAGGGAGAGGAACAGGCGTTTGAGTCCCGGATACTGCTGCATGGCCAGGTATTCAACCCGCGAATCTTCCAGTGTTTCAATCGCGATGCGTTGGAAGGGGCTGAAATTATCTGCAATGATGGCCGTGGTCCAGCGTTGGTGCGCGGCGATGTGCGCGAGTACGGCACGATAACGATCAATGCCGGCTACATTGTCGGTGTCATCAAACACATCCGGGACACGAATACCCAGATGATCATAGTAGGGTATGAGCTTACGCAGTTGATCAAAGGCATTGGAGTAGGGAATTAAATAGGACTTTGCCTGATTTAGCTTTGGCCAAAGCGCTTTCAAATATAAATCAAGTTTGCGTTCATTATCAATGAACAGTGTGCCATGTCGTTCACGGCTCAAAATCGCTTTACTATCTGCCGATTGCAGGCAGAAATAATCTTTTTGGCGTTCGGGGTTGTTGCCGTAGTTGTTAATACCGTAGTCAATCCAGTTTTTGACCCCTTGCAGAGACAATTCGCTAAGTAAATACGGCATCTGGTTTAACAGATCCGGCAGACCGGGGCTGGGAATACTGGTATGGAAGCCATGCACGGAACCCGTGGTGCGTTCCATCATATTCTGCACCATATCTATATAATGTTTTAACTGTTCTTCACTACCGAGTCGGCGTGCGGCTTCGGCAATGGTGTTTAAAAAAGGAGGAATGGCTTTGCCATTTGGTGTACGAGACATATCCCAGACGGTTTGCGAAACCATCGACAGGGTGGATTCACCTAATTGCTTGGCCACCTGAGGCATTTCTTCCAGGTAGACCAGTACCGGCTCAAAGCCGCGGCCGATCATGCAAATGAGTGAGGCACCCTTTAGGTAATCTTTAATTCCATCATTGGAGAGTACGGCCAATGCCCCTGTCATGCAGTCGACAAAGACATCGTCCAGGTCTTTAAAGCTGCATTTCAATTGATCGCGAAATGCCTGCATTTCGGCACTGAGCTCAGTACTGATTTCTTTATCCGGTCCGGCCAGACTCATGGTTTATTTCTCTGATTCAGGTTTTGAAATAATGATTTATGCAAAGATAGCATCAATCGCATGATCCAGGGTGCTGCGAATATCCGTATCATCGGTAATCGGGCGAACCAGTGCCATACGGCAGGCATCGCCCGGCTCAATACCTTTGTTCATTAAGGTCGCCGCATAGGTTAACAGGCGGGTGGATATGCCTTCGTCCAGACCGTGGCCTTTCAGGTTACGTGCAGTCACACCAATCTTAACCAGTTTTGCCGCGGTATCGGCATCGATTCCCGTTTCTTTTTCAACAATGCTGGCTTCAACCTTGGCAGCAGGATAGTCAAAGTCCATGGCTGTAAAGCGTTGTTTGGTGGATTGTTTCAGATCTTTCATCAGACTCTGATAACCCGGGTTGTAGGAGATCACCAACTGGAAATCAGGATGGGCATCTATTAACTCGCCTTTTTTATCCAAAGGTAATTGACGACGGTGATCGGTCAGGGGGTGAATGACAACGGTGGTATCCTGACGGGCTTCGACAATTTCATCCAGATAGCAAATGGCGCCCATACGCGCGGCGGTGGTTAAGGGACCGTCTAACCAGCGTGTACCACTGGCATCCAGCAGATAACGACCCACCAGATCCGAGGCGGTCATGTCCTCGTTACAGGCGACCGTGATGAGCGGCTTTTTCAGTTTCCAGGCCATGTGTTCAATAAAGCGTGATTTACCACAGCCAGTCGGACCTTTAATCATCACCGGCAGTCGTGCATCATAAGCCGCTTCGTATAAAGCCACTTCATTGCTTTGTGGCTCGTAATAAGGTTCTGCATCAATTTTGTATTGTTCGATATCGATGTTGTTTTCTTGATTGCTCATTTGCGTGGTCCTGTGTCGTGATATTTATTCCAAAATTTTAATAAACTTTGGAATGAATATTTGTGTTGTGCGTAGTGGGATGAGAAAAAAAACCCCCACCGAAGTGGTGAGGGTCCTTTTCAATACTGAAAACGTTCGTCTTACTTGTGAACGCCCAGTTTGTCTCTCCAGCCTGGGAAGAGTGCATCGGCATCGTGCTCGAAGGATTCGAATGCGCGAGCAAATTCTTTATGCTCTTTCGCGAATTCGATGGGGTCGGCGCCTTCTTTCCAGCACTGGTAAGCCTGGTGCAGAGATTTTGCTCCAGCAGCCGGGCTGTCGATGTGGCCGTAAGAACCACCACCAGAGGTGTTGATCACGTTACCGTGACCCAGGTTCTCGAAGAAGCCTGGCAGACGCAGGGCGTTCATGCCACCAGAGATGATTGGCGTAGTTGGTTTCATGCCGTACCACTTCTGGTAGTAGACCGGTCCCTGACACTCATCACGTTCAATCATGTAAGCGATGATCTTGTCGTCAGCAGAGCCTT
>Ga0209633_10004249_pt1 | contig 12922 bp, 10 predicted proteins | sample Cruoilmetagenom1_FD_187290 | JGI IMG/M metagenome (GOLD analysis project Ga0209633, IMG submission 187290) | Oil polluted marine microbial communities from Coal Oil Point, Santa Barbara, California, USA - Sample 1 (SPAdes) (version 2) | ecosystem: Environmental > Aquatic > Marine > Oil seeps ... | reverse complement strand
TCATTAGAACCGAATTACATAACAAGCTGAAAAAAGGGTTTGGAGTTACAGATATTCATTCTGAATACGGAATGACAGAATTACTAAGTCAAGCCTATTCAAATGGGTTTGGTATATTTAAAACACCTCCTTGGATGAAAGTTTTCATACGAGATACAGAAGATGCTTTACAATTATTACCACATAAAAAAACAGGTGGCATCAATATTATTGATTTGGCAAATATCAACTCATGCTCGTTTATTGCTACACAAGATCTAGGTAAAACGTATAATGATGGCACTTTTGAAGTAATGGGTAGGTTTGACCATTCTGATATTAGAGGGTGTAATCTGTTACTAAGCTAAAGAGTCATCTAAATAATAGCGTTTCAGTTCTTTTTCTTCTTTAGAAACTTTTATTGTATCTAAATAATTTTTAAACTGTTCTATATAGTTAAAGAATAACGACTTATCATTTGTAGTTCTTTTTAAGGTTCTTACACCTTCCAAAGAATTGATAATGAACTCTGCTACAGATTCTGTATTTATATGTCTATCTAAATAACCATCTTCTATGCCTCTGTATAATAAATTGATCAAAGCCACCTTCCACTGGTCTAAAATTTCTTTTAATTGTATTTGTAGGTCATATTCATTTGCTTCATGACTTAGTTCTACTATAAAATTGGTAAGTGGACTCCCTAAACTTGGTGCCAATGATTTATCATTTATGAGCTTGTCTTGAAGCAGGTCAGATAACATAAATAACGGATTTCCGCGTTGATTAATAGGTTCAATAAATTCACTATGAATTTCTTTTTCTATTCTTTCTTGAATAATTGTCTCAACAAAATGATGTTTATTTTCGAAATGATAATAAAAAGCCCCTTTGGTCAAATTTACTTCATTGATAATTCTATCTACACTGGTTGCATGGTAACCATACATATTTATCAATTCATATCCTTTATCAACAAGGAGTTGTCTGGTTAATTTTCTTTTGATTTCTTGCGTCATCTTTTGTTTTTTATATGGTTACTACACCTATAAAACACTCTAAAAACAGAAATTCCTACCCATTGAAATAAAAAAATTGCATTGTTAACTAAAATATAATAAAAGACCAATTAGTTTTTTTAGAGACTTAAAATATAAAGATTTTCGTAGTCAAAAAGTATAAAAACATTCTAGTTGGTTTGTTTTTTATCAAGTAAAATGCTCTAAAAAAATACAAGATTCACTAAAATTTATAGAAATAGCCAATAACACAACAGGACATTTTATTTTGTTTGTTTCTTAACTGAAATTCAATTACTTTTGACCTTTCAATCGCTAAACGAATTTGTCCTACTTTAAACATTTCATGAATTTTAATAATAAACAATATCGTTCATTAAAATGGAATGGTATCATAATGTTGTAAAACATTTATAAGAATGAAAAAGAAGATAAACTTTGCACTTTCCATTACATTGATTTCAATATTTTTTAGCTGCGGTGGTAATAATGATGATCCGATATTAAGTGAAGAAAATAAAATTATGTCATTTAAACTGAACATTAATGGTGATATGTATGACGGTCAAATTAATTATTTTTCAAACGTAATAAATATTGAAACTGTTGGATTAGAGTCGAACACCAACTTAGTGCCAGAAATTGAAATTTCTCCATATGCAACAATATCACCAAGTCTTTCAATAGGTCAGGATTTCAATAAAGAAGTTAAATATACTGTGACAGCCCAAAACGGAGAACAAGTAACCTATACAGTAATTGTCGCAAACATCCCGGCGTTGTCAAATGAAAAAAAGATTCTTAATTATAGTTTTGAATATGATAATATAGTATATGAAGGGGTAATTGACCATGATGCATTAACTATTAATGTTGAAACAACTGTTGGAGTAATTGGTGCTGCGTTTTCTATTACACTTTCTGATGGCGCTTCATATACTTTTAGCCCTGGAACCTATCAAAATTTTCATTTACCAATCACATATACGGTAACCGCAGAAAATGGCACTTCTAATGATTATATCATGACGCCCACTATACGTGAATTTACTCAAAGAAATTATAGTTTTTACAGCAATGCTGTTCCCATAATTGGAGGATATAATATAGATCTAACGGTGCCTAATTCTGCATTAGTTTTAGAAAATGACACTCATTCATATACACTTACTTATTCTGATTATAACGTGACTCCATCAGATTATATAGTTGGAGTTAGCGGATCATTTCGTATTCATTTTCCCTCTAATATTGTTTCTGCGAGCAATTATAAATTGAGGTATAAGGTAAATAATGAAATTATGGCCGAAGCAATTGACAATGTTGATGTATTGGCAGAAAATGTACCTGTTATTATTTCTTCTAATCAAGATATTTATAAACGGGGAGATACAATGATTCTGAGTGGAACTAATTTAGTTCCTGGTATACTGATTGACGCTCACAACGGATCAGATTATGTATATTTTCCACCTTATTTAACTGTAAATAATGAAGAAACTGAGATAACATTTCCAATGACAATTAACCCTGCCATGTTTCCATCCTATCATGGTATCGCAGAAGATTATCCAACTAGAATATTCATTTATTACCAAGGTAGAGAAGGAAGTTCTATAGTAGTAGATTTTGATTGACCTTAACCAAATCCAAATAATCATAATACCAACCAAATAGTAAATGAAAAGTCTAAATATTTTATTAGGAATACTGTTAGTATCTCTTACTTTATCTTGTTCATCAGATAACACGAATGACCCTCCTATCCCTCCAAAATGTGACTTGCCAACTAACATAACCATCACTAATATTACAGATTCATCGGCAAGTATTGGTTGGCAAAAAGATGCAAATGAAGTAAATGTTATTATCGAATATGGGGTGTCAGGTTTTACACTGGGTACAGGAACATCTAAAGTGATATCTACAAATCCTTACAATCTTTCCGGATTAACATCGAATACCAGTTATGATGTATACATAAAAACCCTATGCAATGAGGGGGAAAGTAATTTTTCTCAATTAGTTTCTTTTACATCAAGTTGTAGCGGTGCTACATTTTCAGGTGACTTAAACATTGATACACAACAAAAATTAAATGAATTTGGAGCCAAATGTTACTCCGGTATTGATGGAAGTATTTATTTAAGAGTGAGTAATGATATTACTGACCTAAATCCGCTAAGTTCAATAACAAACATCGCTGGAAGTCTTATGATATCTATTGTTCCAAATATCGACACATTAGATGGTTTAGAAAATTTAAAAGTAATTGGAGAAGGATTATTTATTGAACATAACGCATCTCTCAAATCGATTGAAGCATTAAAAAATTTAGAACAAGTAAAATCAATATCGATTGTTGGAAATGACGTGTTAAACTCTATTTCGAGTCTGAATAAAATTCAGTCTCTCGAACACAGTTTAATCTTAATTGACCTAAAATCATTAACAAATTTAGATGGGTTAAATAATTTAACTTTTGTTGGAATTAATTTATCTATAAGTGCAAATAATAAATTAGAATCTGTTATGGCTCTTTCTAATTTAACTAGTGTTGGCGGTCAAATTGAAATTCAAGAAAATGATCTTTTAACATCTTTAGAGGGTTTTGAAAACCTTACCTCTATTGGAAATGGATTACAAATTTATGGGAATGATCTATTAGAATCTATAAAGGTCTTTACTAATTTAAATTCTTTACAAGGAGGGTTAGGTATATGGTTTAATGATAAGTTAGAATCGCTTTCAGGTTTAGAGCAATTACAGAGCGTTGGTGGTGGAATAAAAATTAATGGGAATGCGTCTATTACTTCTTTAACCGGTTTAAATAATATTCAAACATCGGGTAATTTCGATATTGTAGATAATATTAATCTTATTTCATTGAATGGGTTAGAAAAATTGGCAAATGTAACCGGCCATTTCAATATCACAGGCAATAACTCATTAGCATCTTTAGATGGTTTAAGCAGTGTAAACTTAGTTAATAGAAATCTAAATATATCAAACAATAATAATTTATCATCCTTAACTAGTTTAAGCAAGCTTACGCATGTAGGCGAGGTCTTTTCAATAGTTGATAATCCGTTATTAACAAGTCTATCAGGCCTTGAAAGTTTACAGTTTTTGCAAGGAAGTTTGCAGATAAGTAACAACCCTATGTTGACATCATTAAACGGACTAAATAATTTACAAAAAGTAAAAAGTTTAAGCATTTCACTCGGAACGTTTACAACTTTAGAAGGGCTTAATAATCTTGAAATAATAGAAAATGGTTTAAGCATAGGAAGTAATGATTTACTAATTTCATTTGAAGGATTAAATAAACTAACTTCAATTGGAGAAGATATTTTTTGTAGTCAAAATAATAATTTGATCTCATTTAAAGGGTTGGATAACTTAAGTAACGTTGGAAAAAATATCAGTATCTCAGAAAATAACAAACTTATTTCACTTCAAGGTCTAGAAAACCTTAGCTATGTTGGAGGTAATTTAAGACTTCAATTCAACGAATCTATAGAATCATTATTAGGTTTAACAAACTTAATCAGCATAGAAAGTTATCTTCAAATTTATAACTGTAACGCTTTCAAATCATTTGAAGGGTTAAATAATTTGAATACTATTAAAGGCGGTTTTGATATTAGTTACAACCCTAGTCTCATTAATTTCTTTGGTTTGAGTAACTTGCAAAGTGTAGGTGATTACACATCTATTCAATTCAATGATATGTTAATTTCTTTAGAGGGTCTAGAGCAACTAACAACTGTAGATAATATTATATGGATAAATAATAACAGTAATTTAACTTCCTTAAAGGGTTTAGAAAACCTAATCATGGCAAGTGAATTTAATGTCGCTGAAAACATTATTTTAAAAGATTTTTGTTCATTAAATAATGAATTAATTTCGAATACAAGTATTGGAATTTTAATTAGAGATAACCTATATAACCCTACTCGTCAAGATTTAATAGATGGTAATTGTAGTCAATAAAAAGTTTTGAGATAATCTAGCAAATTGAAAATAAGGATTAGAGGAAACAACCCAACTGAATTTGAATACAAACTGTCGGAAAGTGCAGAACAAAAAAGGCAGGTATCAATACTGTTAAGGAGTTTCAAACTTTTACTAAACCATCTAATAATTTTGTTATTATTATACATATATTAGGGCAGGTCATGTATAATCTCAATGGTAATTTTTTATTTAGTAACAGATAAGCATAACTTCAAAAACAATTTTCACCCAACTTTCAACAAAAAATAGTTCTTTTTACCTCTTTGAAGTAAAATATACTTATCGTTAATCAGGTTATCGGTAGTTAATTGAAAATCTTCTGTAACTTTCTCTTTATTCACTGAAATTGAGTTCTCTTTTAAAGCCCTTCTCGCGTCTCCATTTGATTTTAAAAAGCCTGACTTTTCATTTAGTGCCTCTACAATATCAATTCCCACTTGTAGGTCTTTACTTGATATTTCTCCTTGTGGGACACCGTCAAAAACATCTAAGAATGTTTTTTCATCTAAACTTTTTAAATCATCTGCTGTAGATCGTCCGAACAAAATAGAAGACGCTTTTACGGCATTCTCTAAAGCTTCCTTAGAATGTACCATTTCGGTAACCTCATTCGCAACCGTTTTTTGCAATAAACGTAAATGTGGTGCTGCTTGATGCTCTTTTATGAGTTTTTCAACTGTAGTCTGATCTAAAAAAGTAAAGATCTTAATATATTTTTCGGCATCGGCATCTGAAGCATTTAACCAATATTGATAAAATTTATAAGGTGATGTTCTTTCAGTATCTAACCAAATATTACCACCTTCTGATTTTCCGAATTTTGTACCGTCAGCTTTGGTAACTAAAGGGCAAGTAATGGCGTAGGCTTTTCCTTGTACTTTACGTCTTACCAATTCTGTACCCGTAGTGATATTGCCCCATTGGTCAGAGCCACCCATTTGAAGTTTACAATTTTTCTCTGAATACAGGTGTAAAAAATCATAACCTTGAATTAGTTGGTAAGTAAACTCCGTAAAACTCATACCTTCCTTAGCCTCTGGATTCAAACGATTCTTTACCGAATCTTTAGCCATCATATAATTAACAGTAATATGCTTACCAATATCTCTGGCGAAATCTAAAAATGAAAGGTTTTTCATCCAATCGTAATTATTAACCAATTCAGCCGTATTTTTGGCTTTGGCAGAAAAATCTAAAAAGCGTGCCAATTGATTTTTTATCCCTTCAATATTTTTATTGAGTGTAACCTCATCTAATAAATTTCGTTCGGATGATTTTCCTGAAGGATCTCCTATCATTCCTGTAGCACCACCTACCAAGGCAATAGGTTTGTGTCCTGCTTGTTGAAAATGCATTAGTAAAATAATTTGTACTAAACTGCCTATGTGTAAAGAATCTGCCGTTGGGTCAAAACCTATATAAGCCGCAGTGACTTCCTTAGAAAGTTGTTCTTCTGTACCTTCTATGATATTATGAAGGAGCCCTCTCCAGCGTAATTCTTCTACAAAATTTTTATTCATTGTATCTACTTATTTCGACAAAGATATGCTTATCGTAACTTAATTACAAAGTGAACTATCAACAATCTAACCTGTCGTAAATTTAACGCTTTACTTATTATTTAGTAAATGAGTTAGTCTGAGCCTGTCGAAGACTCTTAGTGGTCTATCATGTATCATTTTATTGAGCACTTCGACAAGCTCAGTGAGACAAATTTAGTATAAAATTTGTCATTTATAATACTTACTTTAGACGCATGATTTTAGTTACCGGAGGCACAGGTTTAGTAGGTTCGCATTTGTTATATCAATTGGCATTACAAAATGAAAGTATTGTCGCGATACATAGAAAATCAAGTAATTTAAGTGCCGTAAAAAATGTTTTTTCGTACTATTCTGATGATGCTGATAAGTTATTTGCCAACATCAAGTGGGTTGAAGCTGATATTACCGATATTCCTTCTCTTGCTGAAGCTTTTATAGGAATAACTTATGTGTATCATTCTGCTGCATTGATTTCTTTTAATACCGCTGATTATAAAAATATGCGGAAAGTAAATATTGAGGGTACCGCTAACATTGTGAATCTATGTATTAAAAATAACATTAAAAAACTCTGTTTTGTGAGTTCGATAGCGGCTATTGGAAAGCCTCTTACCGATAAAGAGATAACTGAAGATAATGAATGGAATGTTGAACAGAATAATTATGGTTATGCTATTACAAAATATGGTGCCGAAATTGAAGTTTGGCGCGCTTCTCAAGAAGGTGTAGCAGTTGTAATTGTTAATCCCGGACTTATTTTAGGGCCAGGTTTTTGGCAAGATGGACCCGGTAAATTATTTACGAATATGTATAACCGATTCAAGTTTTATACTGAAGGTATCACAGGGTTCGTAGGTGTCACTGATGTCGCCAATATTATGATAAATTTAATGAAAAGCAATATTAAGAATGAACGTTATATATTGGTTAGTGAAAATGATTCTTTTAAAAATGTGTTTTTCGCTATAGCGGATGGGTTATCAAAAAAAAGACCATCTATAAAAGCCACAAAATTATTAAGCACTATAGCTTGGCGGGTAAGTTGGTTTGCACAAAAAATAACCGGAAGAAAATCGTTGATTACTAAACAAACAGCACAATCATCTCACAATAAATATCGATATTCTAACAAAAAAATTAGTGAGGCTATAAATTTTAACTTTGAACCTTTAGCTGATACAATTACTACTACTTGTAAGTTTTATCTGAAAGATCTATAGGTTGCTTCTTACCTGTTTTCTTTAATAGTTTTTTTCTTATTCTTTTTTCCTTTTTTAATGAATCTATAGGTTCATTTAATGTAGGTATTATGGAATCTTTTTTGGTTTTGGGTTCATGAAACTTTTTTAAATCTTCAAGTCGTTTTTGTACTTCTTCAAACATTTTTTCATACTCGTCAATTCTTGAAGTATAATAGATATTACTCTCACTAAACTGAATGCTATCTATTTTATACTTATCTAAAACTAAAGGAGCGTAGTTTATTTTAGTCCTTGATGTGTTTGTCTTAACAGATCTTGCTCCTGAAGCAATATAAAGTTCTGCCCAAACAGTTATCATTTTTTCTTTATCTATTAAATTTTCTGGTTTTTTATAGATGGTTCTACTTGTGCAAGACAAGAATAAAATTAATAAAAATGATATATAAACTATTTTCTTCATTTACCTATCAAAAGTTAATTGCATTCCCTTTGTTTCTGTATCAAATATTCCTTTGTTGTATATCAAATTACCATTTACAAAAGTATGTGTAATTTCTGAGTTAAAAACAGTGCCTTCAAAAGGTGACCAGCCACATTTATATAAAATATTGCCTTTAGTAACTTGCTGTGATGTATTCATATCAACCAAGATCAGGTCGGCATAAAAACCTTTTTTTATAAATCCTCTTTTCTCTATTTGAAATAACCTTGCCGGATTATGACACATTTTTTCAACTACCTTTTCGAGGCTTATTTTTTTATTATGTACAGCCTCTAACATCGCCAACAGTCCGTGTTGCACTAGAGGACCACCACTTGGGGCTTTTGTATATACTTGTTGTTTTTCTTCTAAAGTATGAGGTGCATGGTCTGTAGCAATAACATCTATTCTGTCATCTAACAAGGCTTTCCATAAACCTTCTTTATCTTCTTTTGTTTTTACAGCTGGATTCCATTTAATGAAAGTTCCTTTTTCTTTATAATCGGTATCATCAAACCATAAATGATGAATACAAACCTCTGCTGTAATTTGCTTTTCTTCTAGTGGTAAATCATTACCAAACAAAGCGGTTTCTTTTGCCGTTGATAGATGGAATACATGTAATCTAGCTCCTGTTTTTTTTGCTAATGTGATGGCTTTAGAAGAAGAAATATAGCACGCTTCTTCACTTCTAATTTTTGCATGCATTTCTATCGGAATATCATCTCCATATTTAGCAATTGCTTCAGCTAAATTCTCACGAATAGTATATTCATCTTCGCAATGTACAGCGATAAGCATTTTTGTTGAAGAGAATATTTTTTCAAGTGTTTCTTCATTATCAACCAACATATTTCCTGTTGACGAGCCTAAAAATAATTTAATAGCTGCAACTTTTTGCGGATCGGTTTTTAATAATTCTTCTAAATTATCATTGGTACCTCCAAACATAAAAGAATAGTTCGCAAACGATGATTTCGACGCAATGTCAAATTTATCTTGCAACAATTGTTGTGTTGTGGCTTGAGGGACAGTATTAGGCATTTCAATAAAAGAAGTAATGCCTCCTGCCACAGCGGCTTTACTTTCTGTTGCAATATTAGCTTTATGAGTTAATCCCGGCTCTCTAAAATGTACTTGATCATCAATAACTCCGGGTAATAAATACTTTCCTTGAGCATCTATCATCTCGACATCAGTTGGTATGTTATTTATTATATCATTGATTTCAACGATGACCTTTCCTGCAATCAAAACCTCACCTTGAACGATTTTTCCTTCGTTTACAATTTGTGCATTTTTGATTAAAATATTATTCATTTACTAATTATTTAGGCAATCCTTTTAATGTCATTTTTATCACACCAAAAATAGCTTCACTTATGATAGAGCTATCCATTTTTGATTTTCCTAAAGCTCTATCGGTAAAAATTACAGATACTTCTTTAATATTAAATCCGTGTTTCCAAGCTTTAAATTTCATTTCTATCTGAAAAGCATAACCTATAAATTTAATTTTATCAAATTTAATAGTTTCGAGTACTTTTCGTTTATAACAAACAAAACCTGCCGTGGTATCATGTATAGGAATTCTAGTTATAAAACGTACATATCTCGAAGCAAAATAAGATAATAACAAACGTTTCATATCCCAATTAACAACATTCACTTCATTATTTTTATATCTTGATCCCACAGAAACATCAGCACCATCTTTTGCACAAGCATTATACAATTTGATCAAATCTTTCGGATTGTGAGAAAAATCGGCATCCATTTCAATGATATACTCATATTTTTTAGCCAATGCCCATTTGAATCCATGAATATAAGCAGCACCCAAACCTGTTTTTTCTTTACGGTTTTCAATAAATAGTTTTTCTGGGAATTCTTGTTGTAAATTAGAAACCAGCTTCGCTGTTCCATCAGGAGAATTATCATCAACAACCAATATATCAGCACCGAAGCCTTGAGGTTCTTGAGAAAAAATTGCTCTAATAATATTTTCTATATTCTCTTTTTCGTTATATGTAGGGATAATAATTAGAGCGTCCTGCATTGATTTTAATTTGATTGGCAAAGGTAAGATAAAATAATGCTAATTTTGTGTTAAGATTTATTAGAACAACACGTTCTATCTTAAAACAATACTATCATTAATAATGGGTGAAGCAACCGAACGTATATTGATTTCTAATGATTGGATTACAATCATACTATTGATAATAATAGGGCTGCTTATTTATAATAAAACAAAGCACCCTGTAAGGTTCAAAAGTTTACAAACGCTTTTATATAACAACAGTTATATTAATAATTACTCTAAATCAACGCCTTTAATACTAAATGCATTTAATATTACATTTTATTTTATTTTTATATTGATTGCTTCTCTCTTGTTATTTGTTATCATAAACCTCTATAGTTTGACACCTAACAACAATGAATCGTTTATAATAATTATCTTATATGTTTTTTCTTTTGTGATTATCAGATCTATAATCGGAATTTTATTAGCATTTTTATTTGAAAAAGAAAATGAACAACAATATTTTACTTTTACAAAATTGAGTTATTTAGGTAATTTTTGCTTATTGATTCTACCCTTACTAATTATCAATTTTTACATTAATTCAGTTTATTTTTCACAATTTTTAATAATAATAGCGATACTGTTATTATTGTTTTACTACTTTTTACAAATCAAAAACAATCAAAAATTCGTTTTTGGTAAAATGTTTTATTTTATTTTGTATCTTTGCGCCCTTGAAATCAGCCCCTTTATCATAATTTATAAATTAATTATTAAATAAAGGTTTAACTAAAAAGTAAAAAGAGGATTTATGAAAGTAAAAACTATTTTAGTTTCTCAGCCAGCACCTGCAAAGCAATCACCTTATTTTGACTTATCAGCAAAACAAAAAGTTAAAATTGACTTCAGATCATTTATACATGTTGAGGGAGAAGTTGCTAGAGAAGTAAGAAATCAAAAAATTAATTTTTCAGTGTTTTCTGCTATTATTTTTACCAGTAGAAATGCTATTGATAACTATTTTAGAATAGCTGAAGAAATGCGTTTTAAGGTTCCTGATTCTATGAAATATTTCTGCCAATCAGAAGCTGTGGCTTATTATTTACAAAAATATGTGGTTTACAGAAAACGTAAGATTTATGTTGGTGAAAAAACTTTTCAAGACCTAACTAAATTGATTAAAAAACATAAGACTGAAAGCTTCTTATTGCCTTGTTCTGATAAATTAAAACCGGGAATACCTCAGTTATTAGACACTTTAGAGGTTAAATGGGAAAAAGCTGTTTTATTTAGAACTGTTGTAAGTGATCTGTCTGATCTAAAAGATGTTTATTATGATATTTTAGTGTTTTTTAGTCCATCGGGAATAAAGTCACTATTTGAAAATTTTCCTGATTTTGAACAAAATAATACTCGTATTGCGGTATTTGGTAATACTACTGTTAAAGCGGCTGAAGAAGCAGGTTTACGTGTTGATATTGCGGCTCCTACAAAGGAAACTCCGTCTATGACAATGGCTTTAAGCCACTATATTAAAATTGTAAATAAGTAAAATTTTATTTATAAAACATAAAAAAGCGTCCAAAATGGACGCTTTTTTTATTCATTTCTTTCAAGCAATTAACTCTCGTTAATAGCGGCCATTATTTTTGCTTCTATTTCATCTGCTAAATCCGGATTATCCTTTATTAATGATTTAACAGCATCTCTACCTTGACCTAATTTAGTATCTCCATAACTAAACCATGATCCACTTTTTTTAATGATTCCATAATCTACTCCTAAATCAAGTATTTCACCTGTTTTTGAGATTCCTTCACCATACATAATGTCAAATTCAGCTATTTTAAATGGTGGAGCCACTTTATTTTTAACCACTTTAACTTTCGTCATATTACCTATCACATTATCGCCGTCTTTAATTTGAGTTCTTCTTCTAATGTCTAATCTTATTGAAGCATAAAACTTTAACGCATTACCTCCTGTTGTAGTTTCAGGGTTTCCAAACATAACGCCTATTTTTTCACGTAATTGATTGATAAAAATTACGGTACAATTTGTTTTACTGATTGAACCTGTTAGCTTACGTAGTGCTTGAGACATTAAACGGGCGTGTAGTCCCATTTTTGAATCGCCCATTTCTCCTTCAATTTCACTTTTAGGTGTCAAAGCAGCAACAGAATCTATAACTACAATATCTACAGCACCTGAACGAATTAAGTTATCTGCAATTTCTAAGGCTTGTTCTCCATGGTCCGGTTGAGAAATAATAAGATTATCTATATCAACACCTAATTTTTCTGCATAAAAACGATCAAAGGCATGTTCAGCATCAATAAAAGCGGCTATTCCGCCTGCTTTTTGTGCTTCGGCAATTGCATGTATTGTCAATGTAGTTTTACCTGATGATTCCGGTCCATAAATTTCAACAACTCTTCCTCTAGGATAGCCACCGACACCTAGGGCTATATCTAACCCTAATGATCCAGAAGGAATTGCTTCTACATCTTCTACCACCTCATCGCCAAGTCTCATAACTGAACCTTTACCGTATGTTTTATCTAATTTATCTAAAGTTAATTGTAATGCTTTTAATTTTGCTGATTTTTCTTTGTCTTCTGCCATAATGATGCTTAAAATTG
>Ga0209633_10004247_pt1 | contig 12928 bp, 18 predicted proteins | sample Cruoilmetagenom1_FD_187290 | JGI IMG/M metagenome (GOLD analysis project Ga0209633, IMG submission 187290) | Oil polluted marine microbial communities from Coal Oil Point, Santa Barbara, California, USA - Sample 1 (SPAdes) (version 2) | ecosystem: Environmental > Aquatic > Marine > Oil seeps ... | reverse complement strand
TCAGGAGGGAGAGAAAACAGTGGCCTGGCCAGTTTGCTCATTCATGAGGCAACTGGCCAGGCCACTGTGCTGAGTCGGGGTAGCTGTACGAGTTTCGAACTCCGGTGACCAGGTGGAACAGCTCGCCCTCATGATCGGCAATCTGCGCAAGCACGAGTCGGCCGTGTCGACTGGTCGTACCTCGGCCCGTCGGCTCCCGAGGGCTGAGGCCAAGCGTCTCGTCGAGTGCTACCTCGACGGCGCCTTGATCCGGGAACTAGCGGCCGAGTTTCGCATCCACGAGGACACCGTCAAGCGACACCTTGCTCGTGCAGGCGTTCCGACTCGACATCGCAAGCTCAGGTCCGAGGATGTGGACGAGGCAGTCAAGCGCTACGAGGCAGGAGAGTCGACAGTTGAGATCGCCCGAAGCTTCGCCGTACACAAGGACACGATCGGCAAGCGCCTCCGTGCCGCAGGCGTCGTGATGCGACCAGGGAGATACGGGGCTTGCCCGACCTGATCTCGTCAAGCTGGCCCTGCAAGTGCCTTCCGACGCTTCGGTCTCGCTGAAAGCATTAGGAACCATTCTCAAACCAGAGCTGTCGTGAGACAATCAATGCGTAAATGAAGAAGGCCGTCCTCCTACTGGTTCTGGGTGCCGTTGTCCTCGTTGGAGGTTTCTTCTTGCCGTGGGCTTCTGGTGACACTAACGATCAGCTGATGCTTGATTCAGTCGAGGAAGTCGCACCAGCCACAGTTTCTCAGGTGGATTTTCCATCCTCACCTCCATTCTGCGGGGGCCTACTTTCGGGTGACCCTCCAGACGGTTGGGTCGTGGGTGAGCTGAAGACTGACACGGTCGAGGTGGACAGCTACATGGCGCACCAACCGTGTGACCTGTACTTCAACGGACACCAGATCTCAGTCGGTGTGAGCGACCGACCAGGTAGCACCTACGGCTCTTGGGTTGCCAAGGAGCAGGACAAGTCCAAGTTTCCTGATGAGCCGTGGGAGACCGTTCTGGACGAGGAGCTTGCGATGGCGGATGGCGCAGCCGCTCGTGCGATCACAGTTAGGTTCAACGGGTTCACCGAATCAGCTGACACAACTACGGTGGTGGCCATCGACGGCGGACCACGTCTGATCAGCATCGGAATCTCAACAGAATCCGGTGCAAGCGACGACGTGATTGCCGCCATGCTTGACCTCGTTCGCACTCTCTCGATCGTCAGCGATCCGGGTGCCTCCGACTCGTATCAATCCGTCGCTGCCGGTGTCTGGTTTGTCTATCCCTCGTCATGGACGTTGAGTGATGCATCGACGGGGGCACTAGGGGAGAAAGATGCTCAGATTCTCACTGCCCCGTCCGGATTCTCTCTCAGGTTCACGGCAGGCGGTCTCGGCATCGGTGGCCAATGCCAAGAGACTGCTGTGAGCGTGACTAGCCATGGCGATCTCGACCGGGACCGCCTCGACAAGCCTGCAAGCACCTACGTAGCCAGCTATCTACTGGAAGACCGCTTCTTCCTGCACCTTGCCGAGCAGGGTAAGGTCCCCTCCGGCGGGACCACAGTGTGCTCAAACGTCCCCGGTCATCAGGTCCTGAACCGCTCTGGCCTGGACATCTACTTCGGTATCAACCAGCAGGAGTCGATGACAGCGCCGGGCGACGAAGAGCTACGAGAAGCGATAAGCATTCTCGCCAGTCTGGCTGATCTCTGAGCACATTAAGTTCGCTACTAGATACTCAATCGTCGCCAACGGTGTGGGTGAGGTCCGACAGCAGCGGCCTGTTGTTGTCAGATCAGGGTGAGCTGACCCTCGCCGGCCGCGAGGTCAATCACGGTGGGGTCGAGGGCTTGTGCAAGCGTTTCGATGTCTTGCTCTGTGACTGAGTTCTTGAGTGAGTTGCTCGCCGACTCCACCAGCTCGTCTAGATCGCATTCCTGCAACGTGGCGGCCAGGTCGATGCGCTGCAGCAGCTTCTTCGTAATCGGTCGTTTCGCACCGGGGTACTTGAGTGAGTCGAGCAGTTGACGCACTGGCTCGGAACATAGAAGCGCATGCACGAGGGCAGCTTGAGTGGCATCCTCGAACGGCAGCAGATAGCAGGTGTCGTCGAAGAACACTGGCGAGCCTTCAGAAGGGCCGATCAGTCGGAAGTTGCCATCGTTGTGGAGACCCGAGACGCCGACTTTCCACGGCGCAAAAGAGTAGTCCCCAAGTCCGAAGACTGAGAAACGAGGCTTGCTGCGGTAGATCGAGGATCGACGGTTGTCGAGAACATCAGCGTTCTCCGTCAGATACGACTAGAGTCGAGGAGCTGTGACTCTGAGCTGTGATGTTTCTTCGCCGAACTGGCGTTGCGGCACGACCACAGCTTTGGCGGGCTGCAAACGATCTCGGTGGAGCGCCGTGCACTTGAGCAGCGGGAAGACATACTCCGCCTCGATGTCGACCGAGACTCCTGCCTTCGTGGCAACGGTGCCGTCGGTGGCAAGCTCAAGCTCCATTACCGAGCTCGCATCGTGCTTGAGACCCTGCCGCCATGTGAACTGGCATTGACCATCCAAATGGCTGACAGATTCGTAGGTCCGCAGGTCGGTGACGAGCTGGCCATTTACGAAGCCGAGCTGCACGGACGAACTCCGAGACAGATCAGTGTAAGTCTCACACGTCGCATTGAGCGGCTGGCCGACTGCGAAGGTAAAGAGGCAGGCGTCCACTGCTGCGCCGAACCACTTCTTGGCGTTGAGCGGGAAGATTTCAAAGTCGTGCACCGGTAGTTGGTTGTCGCAGCAGTATTCAAAAACGTTGCGAGCCACTTGCGTCTTGCACAGCATGGCGACGGTCGGCTCCTGTGGCATCAGCTCGACGATCAGCTTGATGACCATGAACTCGGTGATGTCGAAGTTCGCCGAGCCCGTGATTGCATCGAGGCCCTTCAGGTTCTTGACGTTCGACTTTCGGGGCAGGTTGATGGAGCCGAGCGAGCCAAGCTTGCTATTCGTGACCCATGGAGGGTTCCCGATCACGAGTAGTCGACCGTCGGTAGTCCAAGGCAGATCGTCCGCCAGATTCATGTCGAACAAGCTGGCGTGGATGATGTCTGCGCCGGTCGACCGCGCCGAAGCCAGATAGCTCTCCTGAAGCTCCACGCCAATGGCCTCACTGTCCGGCCAGCGGCCGAGAGAGGAAGCTAGGAACGAGCCTGCGCCACACGTTGGCTCGAGAACACGGCGGTAGTCGCCCGGTCCGAGAAGGTCCACCACGATTGCGCACAGCTCGGCTGGCGTCTGAAAGTCTCCGAGATCACGACTCACTAGACGAGATCCTCCAGTCCGTCGTTGCCTTCGGCTGCGAGTGAAATGGCTCGTCCGTACTGCAGTCGCCACTGCAGGGCGTTGCTGATCGTTAGGCAACCTCGTTTGGGAGGCTCGGCGATGATCCGCTCGGCGAGCGAGCGCCGACCGATCTCATCTAGTGGCAGATTCCGCTCCTCAAGGAACGCATCGATATCATCCACGTTGCCGTTGTTGACGAGGATCTTGCGGAGACCTGTCGTCGTCTGGAAGTCCGCCGTGAAGGCCGCATCTAGGTAGATCACGTGGAGGATCTTCAAGCGAGCGACGCTGTGTGCGGCGTCGTCCGACTTCTCGTACACGAACACGACGAGGTCGTAGCCCACAACCCGTAGACCTTCTGGGTCGCGTCTCGGAACGGGCAACTCGACTGCGGCTGCTTGATCGATGTCACCTTCAGGTCAATGCCGAGGTTGGGGAAGTCGATGCCCTTCGCTGAGTTCCCTGACTCGAACTCGAAGCGGTCTTCGAGGTACTCGTTGAAGCGGTGCTCGACGTACGTGCCAACTGCCTTGCCGTCGGTGACCCCGTACAGACTTGGGACGTCCTGAGCTGACAGACTCTTTGCGTATTCAGCAGCCGCCGTCTTGAAGGCGGCGGTGTCTAGCGGTGAGTTCGACATACGCAGCCGATGCTACCAGGCGGGTCAGACAGCCCGTCCGATACGTTTGCCGCACAATCGGTCTTGTGCGACCTAGCCGTACTGTGCCGGGAAGTTGCCTCCAAAAAGCAAGTTGAGATAGCAGAAGGCGTCACCGGGACGATCAGCCTGTTGGGCGTCGAGCGCCTTCCTGGCTCTAGTGGCAGCAGTTGACAGTTTCGACAAGGCATCGACCTCCTGTGCGGTTGTGCCGCAAGCATAGATCCGGCCCGTAGCGCCAGATGGATCGTTCATGGCGGCGAGGTTTGATCTGTCCAGTGATTCCAGGAGAAGGCACAGATCCCAGACATGGATGTACGTGCTCTGGGCAGCGACATGTTGAGCTGCTCGCATCTCCAGGTAGAAGGAGGACACAGGTACGTTGTTGTAGTACTTCCACGCCTTCAAAAGTCTGGCGAGTGCCTTTGCGTTTCCCTTGCTCGGCTTGACGTTGCACGTGTTGACGTAGCCCAGATGCTCCTTCGGCGCAGAGTCGATCCAGGAGTCGCCTTGGCCTGGGATGTCATAGATCATCTGTTGTGACGCTGTTCCCCGACTCGTAAGGAAGGCAGGGATGAGCTCCCAAGTTTCGTACCCGCCTCCGAATTCAACGACCACGGCTGGGCGGCGGACCTTGACAGCAGTGCTCGGGTAGCGAGCGATCATTGCGTCCCTTATCCATCCAAGTGCAGTTGCCGTTGTGGGCCTTGCTTCACCCAGGTTCACGAACGCATCGATATCGCTTCGAGATCGAACGCCAGTCCCGTGTGAGAACGAGCCCGACTCGAAGAAGTTGTTGACCGTGAGTCTCGACTCAAGCGCCGACTTAACGCTCGCTCGATGCTTGGCACCGGCAGCTCTCTGGGCATCCGTAGGTACAAGTCGAGTTAGGAAGACATCAAACGCCTCGTTGACAGTCCTAGCCATCGTTGGCTCCACTCTCGTCTGAGTCGTAAGAAGCTTCTCCGGCCGCAATCCCGGACTGCGCACGCTCGAAGGCTCGGCGAGGAATCTGGGGGCTTTGCTCGTTCAGTTCGTCACGCTCCAGTGCCAACTCGCTCATTCGGCTCGCTAGCTCGGCCACGCTGAGAGTTGTCGCCTCGACGTTTGCAGCGATTCGACTCCGGTTCTTGAGCGAGTTGTACCGGTTTCCAGCTGCGTGGTGCGTTGCTGCCTGGTCGGATGGATTTAGGAACGTCATCAGAGAGGTGAGTACGGCTACCGCAACGGCAAGAACCGCGGCGACCAGGTCGTGGTTGTCAAACGACGACAGCGCACTCACTCCCGCTACGGCTGAGGCGATGGCGGCTGGGATCCCAAATGAGTAGTTCCAGCGCCTCCACGATGACGCTGTATTGAAGTGACCCTTGGCAGAGTAAACCGAATCGACTTCGATGCGATTCAATTCTGCGACGATCTCGTTCTTGGATTTGCTCATCTAATAAGTCTCGACTAATTCAATAATGCAGGGTCGTGGAAAAGACTCAGTCGCACAACGCCTGATGGGTGACCTACTCATCTGCTCCTCCGGCGGGGCGGTACCGCTGGGCCATCCACTGCTTATGGTAGGCACGCGCAGTCGCGTCCCAACGTTTCCGAGCAGCCTGTGGAGTGATCCCGATCGCAGCACCGATCTTGGCCCACGAATGCCCTTCGGCTCTGGCTCGTGGCACATATTCCGTCAGAAGAGCGTTGGCAACCTTGACCTGAGCCGAATGGACTGCGAGTGATCCAAGCGCTGACTGAGAATCGGTTGAGGCAATCCGCTCAACACCCTCGGTAACTGTATCAACGAGAGGGTCGGCAAGGGGATCAATGCCCTCGACTGGCAGAAACCCAAGCAACTCAAAGATCTGCTCATCGCTGAGATCTACTGGCTCGGAATGTCCACCTGTATCTGGACGAATAACCTCTATACCTGCGTCATTAGTACGTACAATTCTAGCAGGTTCGCCCAGATTTGTCTGCCTTGCGGCCTTTCTGTGCATGCGGTCCGTCTCCCGCTGAGCGTCCGGTCCGGTGACGCGGTACGTCGGCTGTTTCTGTGCGCCGCCACTACGGGGCAGTCGTTTCTTTTCTGCGGGTGGTCGCTCCGGCATGACAACACCATAGTTGCCGCCGCGCACCCGGGGATGCCACCTGAGGGTTGACACCCAGAGATTACAACCCTAGGTTGATGAGTAATGACCGAATCAACGCCACACGGAGACCCCTGTCTGGGCCATCCGTGCGACAAGTGTTGGATCTGCCGCAACGGTGTCTGCTGTCTGACCGTCTCTGCCGACGTTCGCTCCCTGATCGCCGGAGCCCTCGCAGAGGGTTCTGGCGCAGATGGCCTCGCTGCGCCCGCTGGCACCACACCTCGCTCACAGGGTCGCCCAGGGTTGGACTCTGGTCTCATCGAGGAGATCAGGCAGGCGCTAGGTCGGGCGCCCGTGTCGGAGCGTCCAGCGCTGCTTGTCGCCAGGCTGTCCGACTCGAAACTGGGCGCCGCATCAGTCGTTCGCTCGAACTTGCTCACCACAGTCTTCCCACAGTCGCTAGCCGCAGCTCCGAGCCCTCTTGGCCTCGAAGAGCCGCTGCCACATGTGCTCACGCAACCAACCAAACAGGAGGTGAGCGATGCCAGGTTCATCAATCAGTCGCCACGGGGCTGAGATCGTCGAGAAACGAGGGCTTCTGTCAGCTTTTCGTAGACGGCCAGGAGCAATCCAGGCCCATCTTGCCGAGAGGCAGAGGATTAGCGAGGAGGTGCGGACCAAAGAGCTTCAGATGGACGGTGCCGGTCAGCTTCTCGATGACGCCACCTATTACCTAGAAGCAGGCACAGACATTGCCGCACGGCGTGCGCAACGCCAGCCGGCAGCGCTCGACGCCATCGCTCGTTCCCTGGAGATCCACAACCGAGACATCCTTGGCCTCCAGGCCGACGGGGGAAGGGAGATCAGGTCATGGGGCTGATCGTCGTTCTCTTGCTGATCATCGTGGTCGCGGTCGGCTCCCTCTGGGTTGGCTACGACCTTGGCACAAGGCAGACCCTGTTCAAGATGCTCGCCGACGCGGAGCGGGAGATAACTGTCAAGAGCGTCCGACAGCGGATGCGGGCACGAACTGCCAACTTCCGCTCGCTGGACGAACCAGAAACGACACCCTTCCGATGAGGGGCGGACTTGAAGCAGCAGTTGGACAGGCCTCCGTGCGTCTCTCCGAAGTTGACCTTGAAGCGAGCCGCCTCTATCGGGAGGCGTTCAACGACGAGTACCGACTCTCGCATGATCCGGAGGCTGCACGTCTCTACGCCCAGCACATCGTGGCGGTGACGCTGGCGTACGCAGCATGACCACCGTTCGAGGAACTGGCCTGCTTGATCGGGCTGGCCGGTTCCTGGTTCTGCTCATCCTGATCGTTCTGGGCGACTCATCTCCAACTTGGTTGCGCCGAACGCTGCGCCTGCAAACGCCGAGGCGCTCCAGCAGGCTCGCCTGAAACAGGCGGAGCCGATTCTTGTCGCCGTTGGTCGCATCGGCGTGTCTTCGGCTTCTCCAAGGCGCAGCAGGATGCTGGCAGTCTCGGTCCTCGGCGGGCTCCGCGGTGTGAACAGTGGGGGAGCGTGGCTGCGGGCTCGCAGGTTGCCGCGTCGCCTCGTGGCTCGGCGGATCTCACGGCGGCAAAGCCCGACATTCTGGCCGGCTGCCCTGAACGCCTCGGAACTCCTCGGTCCACTTGCGCTCCCCCTCGGTGAGCCGCAGCTACCTGGCCTGCCGCAAGGCGTTGCCCGCCACCTCGTTCCTGGTCGATCGCTATCGCGCAATCCCGACGAGGGCATCGTCCTTGGTGATGCGACTTTCCCAGGGGCGCAAGGTCCGGTTGTGGCCAGGGACGTGGACCGCCTCACCCACTCGTGGCTCCTCGGGCCAACTGGCTCTGGCAAATCCGTCCAACTTCTCAACGGCCTGCATCAGGACATGCTCCATGGCCATCCTGTCGTGGCCCTCGATCCGATTGGCGACTTCGTGGAGAAGGCGCTCGACGTCGTGCCGTCGCATCGGCTCGGCGATGTCATCGTGCTTGACCCTGGCGATTCAGACCGGCCAGTGGGACTGAACCCGCTCGATGCCGCCGTGCGTTCACCCGACCTGGTGGTCGACCAGATCGTGGGTACCTTCCGCTCGATCTTCAAGGCCTTCTGGGGGCCTCGGACTGATGACGTCATGCGTGCATCGCTGCTGACACTTGTGGCGACGCAGGACCCTGAAGATCCGTTCACGCTCGCCGAGGTACCGCTCATCTTGAGCGAGCCAAACTTCCGCCGCCGACTTGTCAGCAAGCTGGACGATCCCATTGGGCTCGAACCGTTCTGGGCTTGGTACGAGGGCTTGAGCGAAGCGGAGCGTGCGCAGGTCATTGGTCCGGTATCGAACAAGCTGCGCTCATTCCTGTTGCGTCCTGCCCTGCGAAACGTGATCGGACAGGCTCGGCCCCCCTGGTCCATGGAAGAGGTGATCGAACAGCGTCGCATTCTGCTCGTGCCGCTAAGGCCCGGCGTCATCGGGCAAGAGGCGGCCAATCTGCTCGGCAGTCTCCTGGTCGTCCGCCTCTGGCAGGCGGTTCAGCAACGGGCCAGCCTCCCGGCCGACCGTCGCCATCCAGTCTTCGCCTACACCGACGAGTTCCAGAACTTCCTCAACCTCCCGACGCCCGTTGGTGATGTCCTGGCAATGGCTCGCAACCTCGGCTGTGGTCTGACTCTCGCCCATCAGCACACAGGCCAGCTCACGACAGAGATCCGCCGTGACGTGATGGCGAATGCTCGAACGAAGCTGGCATTCCAGCTCGGCGTCAACGATGCCAAAACCATGGCGCTCACGTTCTCCCCGATGACGGCCCAAGATCTCCAAGGGCTTGGCGAATACGAAGCTGTTTCACAGTTGGCAGTGGGACGGAATGCTGCGCCTCCCGTCACGCTGAAGACGCTGCCGCCACCGCAGCCGCTCGGCATCGCTGAGGCCGTGAGAGCGAGATCACAGGAGCGCTACGGCTCCGACCTGGCCGACATCGAGGCACAGCTTCGGGCTCGGCGCAATGCTCACCAAGCCGAGAACCTGAAGCTCGGACGGGTTGAGAGGGGTGACTCGTGAGTTGTCCGATCGGGTGTCCGGTCGGGTCAGCGGGGCTATTGCTCGCCGCCCGTTGTTGCGCGGATTTCGCACCGGATTGCGACACGACTCAATGTGAAATCGAGAGGTCCCCAACATGAGGGCGGGCTACTGGACAGCCAAGCGTCTGGCGGAACTAGATATCCAGCTGAGCGATCTGGATCGTCGCATCCTCGACGACGTTGCCCGCTTCCGTCTCATCAGTGGCGACCAGCTTCGTCGGCTCCACATGGCAGATTTTCATCGACGGTCGGCGCTTCGTCATTTGACTCACTTGGTCCACGAGCAGGTGTTGGCTCGTCTTGATCGCCAGGTCGGCGGCGTGCGCTCAGGCTCATCTGGGTTCGTCTATCTCCTTGGGCCGGCCGGATCTCGACTTCTGGCTCGGTCGGTCGGTCGAAGGTCTTGGACGCCATCGACTGTTTTCCAACGTCACACCCTCGGCATCGCAGAGAGGTATGTCCAGCTTGTCGAGGAATCAGCTCGGCGGCACGGGACAGCCATCCAGACCTTCGAGGCCGAGCCTGACTGTTGGCGGACGTTCGTTGGTTCGGCCGGGCAATCGCTGATTCTGAAACCGGACGGCTACTTCGTCCTGCGGGCACCGAGCTTCGATGAACACTGGTTTCTGGAGGTTGACTTCGCCACGCACTCGCTGAGTGCTATTCGCCGCAAGGCGTTGGTGTACTCCAACTATCTCGCCTCGGGGCGGGAGCAAGAGCGACTGGGCGTCTTCCCGAGAGTCTGGTGGTGGACGCCGAACGACAATCGAGCGGACGCCCTCAGACGCACCCTGTCCGAGACTCCCTTCGCCCAGATGCACACTGTCTGCGCGACTGATCGGGCTATCTGGTCACCCCTGTCCGTGGATGGTGAATCGCACAACGTTGTCGATTCCACTGACGACAGGTCGGGGCGGTCGTTGTAAACTATGGGTATTAAGCGGAGAACCCGTTTGATGAGCACATCATTCAAACCGACTCGTCTCAGCACAGCAATCGTTGAGGCCCGTCAGCGACTCGGACTGTCACGCAGAGCACTGGTGGAGAAGTCCGGCGTTGCGCCTTCGACTCTCGATGACATCGAGACCGGCCGCATCCCAGAACCTCGGCCAACCCTGCTGACCAAGCTGACTACCGCCCTCGACGTACCTGTCGGCGATCTCTTCGCCGTCGCTGGCTACACCGATGGCGGCAGCATTCCGGAGCTGACGATCTACATGCGACAGCGCTACCCGGCTTTGCCGAGCAAGGCCATCGCAGAACTAGACGACTACGCCGAGTTCCTGATGAACAAGTACGGCGTCGAGTCCAGCGGCCCAGCCGATGGCACCGACGAAGCGGCCTGAGCGACGAGTTACCCAACAACAACCAAGAGAAAGGAGGAAGTGATGAGCCGATCTAATCATTCAACAACTACGAGAGCTGGCACCGAAGCGCCCGCTGAGCACCAGTGAGGCACGCTCGGTTGCCGAACGACAGGCAACTCGCTTCCTCGATCTGGTTGATATTCAAGAATCACGCGTACCGATTACTGTCGTGGCCGAACTGCTTCGTGTCCAGGTCGAGACGAGACGTGGCATTCCCGTCGCCGGCTCAACGCACTGGACCGGCGGTGCCTGGCTCATCATGGTCAATGCTGACGATGCACCGACTCGCCAGCGATTCACCATCGGGCATGAACTGAAACATGTCATCGACCACCCAATCGTCGACATCGCCTATCCAGCGATCGGCGACCTCAGCTCAGAAGAGCGTCAAGAAGACCTATGCGACTACTTCAGCGCCTGCGTCCTGATGCCTCGCCGGTGGCTCAAGCACTACTGGGGCCTCGGCTACCAGCGAACCGACGAACTCGCTCGCATGTTCGGCGTCTCCCGAGCTGCCATGCGCTATCGACTGATCGATATCGGCTTGCTAGACCCGAGTGTGCGAAGACGTCATTACTTCCGAGCCCTTCCACTCGCAGGTACCCAGCCACAGGAGGCCCTCATAGCGTGAGGCGTACGAAGACTCAGACCGGACGACTGACGGCTGTCACATACATCCGCGTCTCGTCCGATGGGCAGCTGCGGCGTACCGGGGCCGGTGAAGAGGGGCTCTCCCTGCCGGCGCAACGAGCTGAGTGCTCGATGCATGCGGAGAGCCTCGGCGCCACGATCCTCCAGGAGTTCAAAGAAGAGGGCCGTAGCGCACGGAGTATCGACGGTCGCCCCGCTCTGCAGGCCCTGATGAAGAGAGTCGAACAGGGCGACATCGACTACGTGATCGTGCACAAATCCGACCGGCTTGCACGTGACGCCATCGACTCTGGCCGCATTCGGCGTCACTTCGAACAACACGGCGTGACCATGCAATACGTTGCGAGCGTCAACGTCGACGAGTCGACGCCGCAGGGAAAGATGGTGGCCAGCATCCTTGCAACGCTGGACCAGTACTACAGCGACAACCTCAGCCATGAGGTGAAGCTGAAGATGCAACAGAAGTCTCAGCTCGGGGGCACGCCCGGGCAAGCGCCACTCGGTTATCTCAATATTCGTCGTCGTGTCGGCGGTGTCCCGAACGTAGCCACGGTCGAGGTTGACGGGGAGCGAGGTCCACTCGTCAGGCTCATGTTCGAGGAGTACTCGACGGGGAACTACACGATCACCTCGCTGACCAACTTCATCAACGATCTCGGCCTTACCATGCGGCCGACTCGGAAGTATCCAGACAGCCGGCCTGTCAGCAGGACGGCGATCCACAAGATGCTACGCAACCCGTACTACTGCGGCTTCGTCGTCTGGAAGGGGGCTCAGTACCCCGGTCGACATGAAGCACTCGTGCCTCTCGACCTGTTCCAGCGAGTCCAAGATCTGCTTGATGGTAAGGGGCGTCGAGGTGGTGGCTGGAAGCACGATCACTACCTCAAGGGCACCGTCTTCTGCTCGAACTGCGAGAGCCGCCTCGGTTTCACCATCGTCACTGGCAAGGGCGGCGAGTATGAGTACTTCTACTGCCTCGGCCGCCAGGAGGGGAACGGCTGCGAGCTGCCATACCTGCCAGTGGCAGACATCGAGCAGGCCGTCGTTGATCACTACCACCACGTCCAGCTCACGCCAGAGCGAGCGGCCTTCCTACAGGAACGTCTGTTAGGGCACTTCTCCAGGGTGAAGGAAGCAGCAGCTCGGGAGGCAGTCCGACACCGAGCCCGCATCTCGAAGCTGAAGAGAGCAGAGGAGAAGCTCCTCGAAGCCTTCACAGCGGATGCGATCAGTCTTGACCTGATGCGACGCAAGCAGAAGGAGCTGCAGTCCGACTTTGCAGCAGCTGAACGTCATTTGCGTGAGCAGCAGCAAGTGGCGGATCGGGTTGAGGTCTCGACCGAACGCATCCTGCACCAGGCAGAGCACTGCTACGAGTCGTACCGCAATAGCTCTGATGAAGGACGGCGCACTCTGAACCAGTTCTGGTTCGAGCGGATCTTCATCTCCGATCTGGGCGCCTCCGGAGCCCACTTGTCGCCGGTGATGCAGACTCTCCTGGCGGAGGATCTGATCGAGCGACTCGACGAGGAACGCCGACTCGCAGACGAGGCTCCGGACGCCTTCGACGATGACGAATTTCTGGCGGGAATAGAAGAACCCACCTCAGTTGAGGTGGGTTCGAACTTGTCTCTTTTGGTCGGGACGGCGGGACTTGAACCCGCGACCTCAGCGTCCCGAACGCTGCGCGCTACCAAGCTGCGCCACGTCCCGATTATGAGGATTCGGCATTTTGCCAGTTCTCGTACAGGTAGGTGAACAGGCT
>Ga0209633_10004245_pt1 | contig 12930 bp, 10 predicted proteins | sample Cruoilmetagenom1_FD_187290 | JGI IMG/M metagenome (GOLD analysis project Ga0209633, IMG submission 187290) | Oil polluted marine microbial communities from Coal Oil Point, Santa Barbara, California, USA - Sample 1 (SPAdes) (version 2) | ecosystem: Environmental > Aquatic > Marine > Oil seeps ... | reverse complement strand
CCCGGAAAATGACGATTCTACTGATAAAGATAAAGTAACTGAAAGGCCTGTTTTAGAAGCAAGTCCGGAAGATGCCAATGTAATTCAGGCAGAAGAAATAAAGGAAAATCAGGAAAAGAATGTAGAATGGGACAGGGCAAAAATATTATCTATTGGTGAAACTGAGCCAAAAAAAGTTTCAGGGGATCGGATAAGCTTTGAAAATTTTTCAGCCCTGGTTCCGAAATCCTATCCAAGAAATTTGTATTCCAAATCTAATAATCGTGAGGTTACTTTATACATACTAAACGAAACTGAGACTAATGCGGAAATATATTTTGTAAATACTGTAGGAATAATTGAAGCTGTACAGGTACTGTCTCCATGGGAATCCACCAGTATTGATACCAGGGAGGGAAATATTTATCCTGTGTATACTCAGGATAGTAAATATTTCGGAGAAATTAAAACTACAGGCAGAGAAGAGCAGTATTTCCGTCTGACAGAAAGTGATTAAACATTAGGCAATACATAGAGTGATGGTTTCGGTTGTCACTCTTTGTAGATCTGGTAGAGATGCCCAGGTTTTAATAATGCGGCGGCTTTGTAGATTCAGGACCTGGTAATTGGTTTGTAACTTCGTCTATTTGCTGTCTAAAAAACAGCTGTTCTTTTTTAATAGATTTTAAAACACGGCCATTTTCCAGAACTATATCATTCAATTGATTAAGGTAATTTTCCAGATGAGTCATTCTAATTTCCAGATTATCAATTCTATTTTCATTCATAAATCTATCTCTCCCTGGAGTATCATTCCTTTTGTCCTGATTACTTTTCTGACAAAACAGTATTAGGCTTTTGAATGTAAAAGATACTGTTTAGAGGCTTAATAAGCAAGATTATAATTGTTTTTTCATAATTTATTTCTTGCAGATAGATACTGTAGCAAGTACAATAATTATAGAAATCATATCACCTGAATGCATTCTTACTGTACTTCTTTGTAGTTGGTGTAATTTGGCTCTAAGGAGACGAAACAAATTATGGCCCACAATACAATAAAATCCAGTTATTCGAGACTCTCAGACAGATTAAACCGTTTTCCCCAGGGAGCTCCTCCTTCTGCTCTTTTATTTAAAATTCTATCAACTTTATTTAATGAAAAAGAAGCAGATCTGGTTTCCATGCTGCCCATAAAACCTTTTACAGCAAAAAAAGCAAGCAGCATCTGGAAAATGGATTTAAACAGCAGTCAAAAAGTATTGGATGAACTGTCCGGGCGCAGTATTCTTGTTGATATGGATAGGAATGGACAATCTGTATACGCTCTTCCTCCACCTATGGCTGGATTTTTTGAATTTTCTTTAATGCGGATACGAGAGGATATTGATCAAAAATTATTAAGTGAGCTTTTCTATGAATATATGAATGTGGAAGAAGATTTTATTAAGGATCTGTTTACCAAAGGAGAAACCCAGTTAGGGCGGACCTTTGTACAGGAAGCAGCTTTATCGAATGAAAATGCACTTTATGTTTTGGATTATGAAAGGGCTTCGGAAGTTATAACTACTGCAACACATATTGGTGTCGGGATTTGCTATTGTCGGCATAAAATGGAACACCTTGGCAAAGCATGTGATGCTCCCAAGGATATATGTATGACATTTAATAACGTTGCAGCTTCTCTGACAAAACATGGTACAGCCCGATTAATAGAAAAGGAAGAATGTCTTGATTTGTTGCAGGAAGCATATGAATATAATCTGGTGCAGTTTGGTGAAAATGTACGTGAAAAAGTAAGCTTTATCTGTAATTGCTGCGGCTGTTGTTGCGAGGCTATGATTGCTGCCCGGCGTTTTTCTATATTAAACCCTGTTCATACTACAAATTTCATTCCTGTAATAAATGAATCTAATTGTAATGGCTGTGGTAAGTGTGTCTCTGTCTGTCCTGTCGAGGCAATGACTCTGGTATCAGCTAATAATCCTGGAAAACCAAATATGAAGGTAGCAAAGCTAAATGAAGATATATGCCTTGGATGTGGTGTATGTGTAAGAGCCTGTACAAAAAATAGTATTATTCTTAAATCAAGGCCTGCAAGAATTCTTACTCCTCTTAATGGAACTCATAGGGTCGTTGTTATGGCCATAGAGCGTGGGAATTTACAAAATCTTATTTTTGATAATCATGTTTTATGGAGCCATCGGGCATTAGCTGGTGTATTAGGTGTAATCCTGAAACTTCCTCCGGCTAAGCAGATTCTTGCCAGTAGACAGATTAAGTCCAGATATTTGGAAAATTTGATTAGTCGGCTAAAAATTTAAATTATAAAAGTCTAATATTTATAACTTTAATACAAATCCTGAAGTAAAAAAGTATTTCTCCCCATATGTATATATATAGAAGATTATATAAGTTAATATAACTGAGGAAATAATTATGGAAAAAGAATTACAGAACTACTTTGGATTTTCTTCTTTTAAACAGGGGCAGAAAGAAGTTATAAATAAAATCATGAATGGAGAATCTGCCGCAGCAATTTTTCCTACTGGAGCAGGTAAGTCTATCTGTTATCAATTACCTGCAGTTTTACTTCCCCATTTAACTCTTGTTGTATCGCCATTACTTTCCTTAATGAAAGATCAACTGGATTTTTTATTAAAGCATGGTATTTCGGCAGCCAGACTGGATTCAACTCTTGGAAGAGATGAGTATAATGAAATACTGCGTAAATCAATAAATGGAGAGATAAAAATATTAATGATTTCAGTGGAACGTTTTAAAAATGAACGTTTTCGCTATAATCTTGAGAAAATGAAAATATCTCTGTTAGTAATTGATGAAGCTCATTGTATTTCGGAATGGGGTCATAATTTTAGACCAGAGTATTTAAAACTTCCAGACTACAGCGAAGATTTTAGAATAAATCAAGTTTTATTATTAACAGCTACAGCTACAGAACAGGTTGTAGATGATATGAGTAACAAATTTAATGTTTCCAGAGAAAATATTATAATTACCGGAACATACAGGAAAAATCTTTATTTACAGGTTAGCCCTGTTGTGCAATCTGAAAAAAATAATTTTTTACTAAAAAGAATTAAAAAATCTCCTGAAGAGCCAACAATCGTATATGTAACATTACAAAAAACTTCTGAGAATATTTCTAATTTTCTATGTAACAATGACATTAATGCACACTATTATCATGCAGGGATGAAAAATGAAGACAGGGATAATGTTCAAAACAGATTTATGGATGGAAGTTTGGATTGTGTTGTAGCAACTATTGCTTTTGGTATGGGGATAGATAAAAAAAATATCCGTAGAGTTATTCATTATGATCTTCCAAAATCTATAGAAAGCTATAGTCAGGAAATTGGCCGGTCAGGAAGGGATGGAAATAATTCACTTTGTGAAGTATTAGCAAACAGAGACAGTATTAATATTCTGGAGAATTTTATTTATGGTGATACTCCTGAGAAAAGATCTATTTACCAATTATTAAGTCAGATAAAGAACAGTAATGGTTTAGTGTGGGAGGTTAAACCTCTAGCCATTTCAAAAGAATTAAACATTCGCCTGCTGCCATTAAAAACTCTTCTGGTTTATATGGATATTGAAGGTATTGTAAAACCAAAATATACATTTTTTAGTGAATATTCATTTAAATATAATATAAAATCAACGGAATTAATTAGAAAATTTAATGGAGAAAGAAAAAACTTTGTAAAAGCTGTTTTAGATAATTGCAGTACAAAAAAGACCTGGACCTATGTGGATATTCAGGGAATACAATCTAAGTATAACGCTGACAGGAAGCGTATAATAACAGCTCTTGAATATTTTGATGGACAAAGGTGGATTGAACTGCAGTCAAAACAGGCAATAGAAGTATATCATTTAGTAAACAAGGAATTTGATGTAGAACTTGTAGCTGATAAAATATTTAAATTATTTGAATTAAGAGAGCATCAGGGAATTGAAAAAATACATAATATGATAAATTTTTTTGAAAGTGATTCGTGTATTTCAAAAAAACTTTCTGAATATTTTGGTGAATATCTTGAAAAAGAAAACTGTGGTCATTGTTCTTTTTGTAAATCAGGAAAAGCAGTATTGGAAAAAGCTTCAAATTTACCATTACTTACAGGTTTCAATTTTTATAACATTACAGGTGAATTTCGAGAAATTATCGGAGAAAATTATTCTTTATTAAACATAACGAAATTTCTTTGTGGTATTAGAACACCTCTTTTTTCAAAATTAAAAATAAAAAAATTATCATCCTTTGGCATATTTGAACAATATCCTTTTCTTGATGTAAAAAATTGGGTTGAGAAATATGAATGATATGTTGAAAACACTTCAGACTACATTCGGTTATTCTTCATTTAAACCCAATCAGGAGGAGATTATAACATCCATTCTTGATGGGCAGGATGTATTTGCCGCTATGCCAACAGGTGGAGGGAAGTCACTTTGTTATCAATTGCCGGCTTTGCTTTTTTCAGGTCTTACAATTGTAATAAGCCCTCTTATCGCATTAATGAAAGATCAGGTTGATGCTGCAAAAGAGAATGGTATTGCAGCGGGGTATATTAATAGTTCTCTTTCTTATGAAGAAGCTGATAATATTTTTATATTAGTCAGGAAGGAAAAATTGAAACTGCTTTATATTGCTCCGGAACGATTTGCAGTTAATGGTTTTATAGGTAAACTTCTGGATATAAAAATAAGTCACATTTCAGTGGATGAGGCTCATTGTGTTTCTGAATGGGGGCACGATTTTCGCCCTGACTATCTTTCTCTTTCCAGATTAAGGGAGTATTTCCCAAAATCAGTTATTTCGGCTTTTACAGCAACGGCAACTAAAAAAGTCCAGGAAGATATTATCTATCATTTGAAACTGAATAAGCCTCTAACAATTCGTGCTTCATTTAACAGGAAGGAGTTGTACTATCGTATTTCACGTAAATTTAATGCAAATCAGCAGATACTTGATTTTGTACGTGATCATCCTGGTGAATCGGGAATAATATATCGAACTACCAGGAAAGATGTTGAAAGTACTTCTTCTTTTCTGGTTAAACATGGGATTGATTCTCTTCCTTATCATGCAGGTCTTTCGGATAATGATAGAAAGAAAAATCAGAATTTATTTAAAAAAGATGAGATAGATATAGTGGTAGCTACAATAGCATTTGGCATGGGTATAGATAAATCAAATGTTCGCTTTGTTATACATGGAGATCTTCCAAAGAGTATCGAGAGTTATTACCAGGAAACTGGGCGTGCTGGCAGAGATGGTGAGCCATCACATTGTCTTCTACTGTACAGTAGGGGAGACTCAGGAAAGATACAGTATCATATACGTAATATACCAGATGAAGATGAGCAGAAGCGGGCAAGAATTAACTTATCTAAAATGATTTCCTATGCAGAAACCAGTATATGCAGACGAAAACAGCTTTTATCCTATTTTGATGAATTGCACCCCGGAGACTGTGGAATGTGTGATTCATGTAATGATGAGATTGAACTGGTTGATGGAACAGTGGATGCACAAAAGGTATTGTCTGCAATAAAAAGGGTAAATGAAAGATTTGGTATTACCTATATAATTGATATTGTAAGAGGAGCAGATACTGCCAGGATTAGAGAAAATGGTCATAATAAATTATCTACTTATGGTGTAGGTAAGGATGAGAGCAAAAACCACTGGCATGGAATAGTTGATGAGCTTCTGGGGCATGATTGTATTATCAGGGATGAAGATCATTACGGAGTATTAAGACTAACAACGAAAGGAAAACGTATTCTATATGGTAAAGAAACATTATCTGTTGCAAAGAGGCAGAAAACAAAAAAAATGAAAATTGAAATTGAATATGAAGCAGGTGATGAAGCTTTATTTGATATTCTTAAAAATCTACGTCAGAAAATTGCCCGTGAGAAAGGACTTCCTCCATATATGATTTTTTCCAATAAATCCCTTCGGGAGATGTGTATTAAGCTGCCACAGACCAGTGATTTATTTTTAGAGATAAATGGTGTAGGTCAGGTTAAACTGGAATCATATGGAGATGCTTTTTTAGAATGCATAAAAAAGGCAGAAATTTAAAATTTTAAACCTATCCGTTGTTTTAACTGTTTAATTTTTTCTCTGCTTATATGTACTTTACCAGACTCTGCGAAATTTAAAGTCAGACGTCCCTGACCCCAGGGGATAACTTCCTTAATACGTTTCAAATTAACAAGTGAGTTCCTATGTATTCTAAAAAAATGAACAGGATCCATTTTCTTTTCCAATTGATTCAAAGTACTGTCTACAGCTGCTTTTTCACCTGAAGAATATAAGAAAAGAAGTCCATCATCCATTCTGAAAAAATCAATATCAGATGCTTCATATATTTTGTAGATATGACCTTTTTTGACCGTTATTTGTTCCAAATACTTAATCTGGGAAGTATAGGAATTTAAAATTGAAGATATCTTTTTTTCCCATAAACCTGTGTCCTCAATTGTATTTATGACCTTGTTCAGAGCATTATTAAATCTTTCTTTTGTGTAAGGTTTTAAGAGGTAATCTGAGGCATTTGCATCAAAGGCCTGAATGGCATATTCATCATATGCACTAATAAAAATCACAGCTGGATTATAAGAACAATTTTTTAGCATCCCAAATCCATCAACTATCGGCATTTGAATATCAAGAAGAATTAGCTGAGGTTTTTCCTTTTCCAAAAGTTCCAGTCCTGTTTCTCCGTTTTCAGCTTCTCCAACTATTAGGAATTCTATTCTATCCTGCAGGAAAAATTTCATCCTGTCCCTGGCAGGTTTTTCATCATCAATTATTACTGTTCGTATCATATCTACTTCCATCTTCGGGGATTTCAATTACAACTTTCAACCCCTGGGGATTATTTTGAATAAAACTCAACTGATTATTATAAAGACTTTTAAGTCTTTGATTTACATTTTTTATACCGGTCCCTTTATGTTCCATGAGCATTTGGTGATTTACTACTTGTGAACCTTTGTCGGAAATTGAAATAATTAGATTTTTATTTATTCTGGATATTTCTATACTTATATTTATATCACCTTTTGTATCTACACCATATTTTACAGCGTTTTCAACAACTGGTTGTATTAACATTGGAGGGATATTTATACGTGTTAAATTTTTATCAATAAAATATTCAATCATCAGATTATTACCAAACCGCATTTTTTCAATATCCAGATATTGTTTTATTATGTCCAGTTCTTCAGAGAGGGGAACTGTATTTCTTCTTGTTGAAGCAAGGGAGTACCTGAAAAGTTCGGATAGTCTTTCAATCATATCCACTGCTTCATCAGATTTACTTTCAATTAGATGTGCAATGGCATTAAGTGTATTGAAAAGAAAATGAGGATTTATCTGAGCTCTTAAAGCCCTTAGCTCTGCTTCAATTGCATGAGATTTAAGTTCTTCTTTTTCCCTTTCTATTCGAAATTTGAGAGATTCATTTGTGATAAAAAGCATAATTCCCCTTTTTTGTCCTGATATTTCCGGCATTAATCGGGAAATAATTTTTATGGGGATTAAATTTCCATCTATCTCTTTTATGTTTATATAGTATTCTTTTCCATCTGTGTAATTCAATATATCATTGATTGATGTTTTTTCTTCCAGGTAGCTGATTATATTTAAATTTAAAAAAGATTTATTTACTGAGGGTTCTGAATTAGTTAGTAATTTAAATTTATTATTTGCTTCAATAATATTTCCTTCATAATCAATTACAACAATACTTTCTTCCACTGTTTGGAACATATTTCTTAAAGTTGTAATTTGTTCAGATATAACCCTGGACATGATATTGAAATTCTTAGCTAGAATATCTTTGTCAGATTTTATTCTTACTTCTGCTCCATAATTTCCTTCTTTTATCCATTGGCTGGTTTCTGCCAACTCATTTAAATATAAATTTATATCCTTCAAGGAATTCCCCACAACCCCCTGTTCCTTTAGTTCCATTATTGGTGATGTAAGTTCTCCTAATGACAGACGTTCTGCTAATCCGGATAGGTAAGTATAGTGTTTAATAAGATTAGAAACTGATAATGTTAGGAATTTAAGTTCATCAGTATGGGAATAGCTTTCTAATTTTAATGTTTTTCCCATAAATGATGATAAATCCATACTAAGTTTAATTATTGGTTTTGATATTGAATTACTAAAACGTAATGAAAGAAGCATGTAAAGAAGCAGGAATAGAAAAAAGAATATTATAGATATTATAAATCTGATTTGACCAATGAATATTGTAATTTGATCTGTTTCTTTTATTATAACATTAAATAAGTGGTTTATAGTTTCGCTGTAAATAGGGAAAAACTCAATTTCTTCTAAAAGTTGTTGTAGAATATAAGCATCTTTTTTTGCACCTGTATTATTGCTATTAAAAAGTTCCATCCGTAAATGATTAATTCTTTGAAGGCCAGGCATTTTTTCAACAGATTTGATTACTCTTTGAAAATCAGAATTATTAATAATACTTATTATGTTCTGTACGCTTTCTTTTGAAATTGACCAGGTCGAGTATAAATCTTCTTTGCGCTTACTTAAACTTTTATTAAGAAAAGGAGTTTTATCAAATTTATTACTTGAAATTTGTTTTAAAAGGTTTTCAAGGTTATTATACTTTACTTCAAATTTCTGATATGTTTTACCATTAGCCCAGTTAATTGGAAGTTCATTCATAGATATTTGCAGATCATTCCAAATTTCTTTGGAAAGATATAATTTAGCGATATCCTTTTCTATTCTATTTTGCTGAATAGAAAAGAATAATAATATCGATGCATATGCAAGAGTCATGATAATGAGTGTAATGTAGGAAAAGAAAATCCTTCTTCTAATATTCATGAAAAAAAGCTTATCCTTTCACAGCTCCGGATGTAAGTCCCTTTATCATGTATTTTTGAATAAATACAGTCATTATTAAAGGCGGTATTGTAATTACTGAGGCAGCTGCTGATAATCCTCCCCAATTTATCTCTTCGTAGGATATGAACTGAAATACTGCAACCGGAACTGTCATTGTTTCATTTCCTGATAGAATTAAAGAAAATAGAAATTGATTCCATGAGAATATGAAACTAAGAACAGCAGCAGTGAAGATGCCGTTTCGAACAACAGGTAATAAAATCTTTGTAAATGCCTGGAAAACTGTACAGCCGTCAACTCTCGCAGCTTCTTCCAGAGAAGAGGGGATACCTTCAAAGAAATTTACCATTATCCATATCACAAATGGCAGGGTTATAATTAGATGGGTTGTTATTAGTGCCAGATAGCTATCTATAAGCCTTAATGATCTGAACACAATAAACCAGGGAATCAGGTAAGAAATAAAAGGAACCATTCTGGCAACCAGTAGGGCAAGCCCAATTTTTTTCATTTTATATTTTGCAATTCCATATGCAGCTGGAAGTCCAAAAAGGAGTGCAATTATTACAGAGAAAGTTGCAACAATAGCACTGTTTACAAGATATTTTAAAAAGTTGCCCTGTCCAAAAACATCTCTGAAATTATTTAGAGTAGGTGTAAATATTATTTTGGGAGGGATGGACAGATTATCTGCCTGTGTTTTCAGTCCAGTCATAAACATCCATAGAAAAACAAAAACAGGAATAAGACAGATAAGAATAACACTTATGTAGAATGCAAATTGTTTGAGTTTTTTCATTTTATTTATCTCCGGAATTTCTAATTATTGCCAGAAAGACATTGAATACAAGAACAATGGTAAACAATACAATGGCAAGTGATGATGCTGCACCCATTCTAAAATAGGAGAAACCTGTTTGAAAAATATAGAGGTTAAGGTTTTCTGAGGCTATATCCGGCCCTCCCTGGGTCATTACATATATCATATCAAAAGTTTTTATTGCATCTATGGAACGAATCATAGCAGCTACAACAATGGCTGGTTTTACCAATGGTAAAGTAATATGCCAGATTACCTGAAGTATATTTGCACCGTCAACTTTTGCGCTTTCAAAGGGATCCGTAGGAAGAGATTCCAGATTAGCCAATACAATAAGAAGGATTAGAGGAGTCCATTGCCATGTATCTGTAATTATCAAAGCAGGAATAACCATTTTGGGTGAAGCAAGCCATAGGAGGGGGTCAAGTCCAAGACTTTCCAGTATTATATTAATTATACCCAGATCGTAATTGTACATCATTCCCCATATTAAAGAAACCGCAACCGGTGTAGCAGCAATTGGGAAAAGGAAAATAAGTTTAACAATACTCTTTCCTTTGAATTCTCTATTCAGAAACAGGGCTAATGAGGTTCCGATAACTATTTCTGCAACAAGAGCTCCAAAACTAAAAAGAAAGGTAACTTTTAATGAATTCCAGAATCGTAGATCTGTAATAAGATTTATATAATTTTTCAATCCAACCCATTCTGCACCCTTCCCGCTGGCTACAAACCATGAATTCATACTCATAAATAGATTGTAAGTAATGGGAAAAGCAACAATTATCCCAATCAAAATTAATGCAGGTAGTGTGAAACTGTATTTTATTTTTCTTTCCATGAAAGCCTCTGTAATAAATTTGTATCAATTATATAGAATATGCAGAAAATCCGCCATCCACAGGAATAACAGCACCAGTAACAAACTTTGATGCATCCGAAAGAAGCCAGATGAGGGTACCAATTAATTCTTCCGGTTCACCATAACGGCCTAAGGGGGTATTTGCAATTATTTCTCTGCCTCTTTCATTCATTTTACCTGTTTTTTCGTCAAATTGCAAAAATCGGGATTGTTCTGTCATAATAAACCCAGGTGCAATAGTATTTACCCGAACTCCGCTGTTTGCTAAATGAACAGCAAACCATTGGGTGAAATTTATTACAGCGGATTTAGCTGCTGAATAGGCAGCAACTTTTGTCAGGGGAGTAATTCCACTCATAGATGAGATATTGACAATTACTCCTGATCCCTTTTTTGCCATGCCGGCACCAAAAATTTTTGAAGGTAATAATGTACCGTAAAAATTTAAATCAAGTACATTTTTAAAACCTTCAAACTCCATATCAAAAAAGGTTTTAATTGATTCTTTATTTAAATCTTCAGGATTCAGATATTTTTCTGAGGTTGAACCTGATGGATGATTACCACCAGCTCCATTAATTAGAAAGTCAGGTGTACCCCACTTAGCTAAAATATCTTTATATACTTCTTTCAGTCTTTTTTCATCCAGGACACTGCAATGGTAAACAGTTGCAGTGCCTCCGGACTTATGAATAGCTGCAGCTTTATTTTCCGCTTCTTCAGTATTAATATCCAGGATTGCAGTTTTGACTCCCCATGCAGCAAGACTCTCTGCCATTTCTCCACAGATCGCCCCGGATGCTCCGGTAATAACTGCTATTTTCCCTTTAAGTCCAAAAAGCTTTGATAGATCTACAGCCATCCAAATAATTCCTTAATTTTTTTATTTAGCCAAAACTTCGTTCATAACTTTTTCTGCTGCAAGGCTGGCTGCCCTAACATCTTCACCAAGTATAGCTGCTACAATAGCACTACCAGCTGCATCACGGCATTCACCAACTGGAATTACAGGAGGATTCCATATTGGGGATGCAATTTTATAGCTGTCAATTGATGCCTGAGTCCATTCCGGAGTAGTATCTCCAGTTTTGAATTCATTACTGTCCCATGCAGAATTACGTGCTGAAGGGATTCCTGCCAAAAGACCCTGTAGAGCAACATCTTTGCTTGTTGCCCATTGTATGAAGAGCCATGCAGCTTCTTTATTTTTTGAGTTTTCATAGATTGAAAGTGCCCAGTTTGAAACGTGCGGTACTGCCCCAGCAGGTCCTGCAGGAATTGCTGCATAACCAACTTTTCCGGCTACAGCTGATTTTTCAGGGTTTTCATAATTAGGTTTAAAAACACTTGCATCATAAACCATAGCAGCTTTACCCTGCATAAAAATAGAAATACTCTCATACCAGCTGTTACTTGGTGCACTCTTAGGACCATATAATCTTAGTAATCGACCATAGTATTCAGAAGCAGCTATTGCTTCTTCAGTACCAAGTCCTGATTTACCATTAACAAGCCATTCGCCGCCGAATGAATGTAGAAAATCAACCCACTGTGAAGTTGCGGAAGCTTTTTTACCCCGAAGAGTAATACCATAGATATCTCCACCGGAACCTTCATAAATTGTTTTTGCTGCTGCTTCCAGTTCCTCCATTGTTTTTGGAACAGAAACACCATATTTTGCAAAAATTTCTTTGTTATAAGCCAAAAGTGAAGTTTCAAGAAGTATTGGAATTGTATAATGCATTCCATCTTTAGCACCTGCACCCAAAGCTGAAGAGAAAATATCATCAAGATCGTATTCAGGCCATAACAGTGATTCTGATCCCATCATATCATCGAGTGAAGCCACCCATCCAGCCTGGTGATACTGTGCGAGGGAGTTTCCCGGCATAAGCATGAATACATCCACATCTGATGCTCCGGAAACCATTTCCACTGTTCTTTTTGTTCTAAACTGATCTTCGGGATAAACAGCAAGATCAACCTTAATTCCTGTCATAGCTTCAAATTCACCAATTTTGGGTTCGATAATGTCTACCCATGGGTGTTTATTAGCCATAATCTTAACAGTTGTTCCACTCTGGCTTTGCCAGTCAAATCCAGCTGCAGCCATTGGTTTGTCTTTTACTTCTGCTTCTTTAGCTCCACCTGCCCAAACAGTGGATGAAAGAAGAAGTACTGCTAATGCAATGTAAAGAAATCTTTTCATCATTTTCTCTCCTTGAAATATGTTTATTCCATTTTATTTTATTAGTCCGGGAATACAAGAAATATCTTACGGGTAGGCATAATGGGGTGATGAATGGTAATTAAGAGTGTTGAGTGGTATTA
>Ga0209633_10004244_pt1 | contig 12931 bp, 12 predicted proteins | sample Cruoilmetagenom1_FD_187290 | JGI IMG/M metagenome (GOLD analysis project Ga0209633, IMG submission 187290) | Oil polluted marine microbial communities from Coal Oil Point, Santa Barbara, California, USA - Sample 1 (SPAdes) (version 2) | ecosystem: Environmental > Aquatic > Marine > Oil seeps ... | reverse complement strand
CCTTTTGACTACCGTTATCCCGCACATGGCGCATTAAATCCAGATACTGCTTCACAAACCGCTCCTATACCTTGTCTGTTTTTCGATACGCAAGCCACAAAAGTATCACGCCTGTTATCAATAATGGCACGCTCAGTAGCATCCCCATCGTGACCCAGCCCCATGCCAGATAACCCAGCTGAATATCCGGGACGCGCACGAACTCAATCGCAAAACGAAACACGCCATAACAAATGGCAAACAATCCCGAGACGGCCATCACCGGGCGGGGTCTGGATGAAAACCACCAGAGGATGACAAATAGCACGATCCCTTCGAGAAAGGCCTCATAAAGAGGATTGGGGTGGCGCAGCAAGTGGTCACCGGCATGGGGGAAAATCATCCCCCAGGGCAGATCCGTCGGCTTGCCCCAAAGCTCACCATTGATAAAGTTACCCATGCGGCCGGTAAACAGACCGAAGGGCACCAATGGCGCGAAAAAATCCACCACCTCGAAATAACGCTTCTGGAAACGGCGCTTGAAAAGCCACAGGGCAACGAGCACCCCAAGGAGTCCGCCATGAAAGGACATACCCCCTTCCCAGACACGCAGCATGACCATTGGGTCTTTAAGAAATACCGGCAGGTTATAAAACAGGGTATAACCAATTCGTCCGCCCAGCACGGCGCCGACACCAGCATAAAAAACCAGGTCATCGACTTGTAATACCGTCCAACCAGAACCAGGCGCCTTGGCGCGATAGCGTCCCAAAAGCCAGGCGCCCATAAACGCCAGCAGATACATAACGCCGTACCAGTGCACCCCCCAGCCAAACACGCTAAAGGCAATTGGGTTAAAATCGACAGTCATACAAAATTCTCCATTGCTTACATATGGTGCGCACCTACCCTACCGAAGCCTGTAAGGCGTGTCACGGAATTTCCGGCAATTCGTTGTTCTGCCTGTTTATGCGGTATAGTAATCTATCTTATTGCTCAAGTTTTATCGACTATGGCGAAAAACGTGACCTCCATTTCAACTAATCACCTGACCAATACCAGCAGTTCTTAGCTGTTGCAACATGCTCAAAATCCGCTGGACTGGTGGCCCTGCTGCGATGAGGCTCTGCAACTTGCCCACGAGCAGGACAAGCCCATCCCTGCTATTGATTAGCGACCCCGCCTGCCACTGGTATCAAGTCATGGCGCACGAGTCATTTGAGTACCCGACAACCGCAAAGATCATGAAGGCACTCTTTATTAATATCAAGGTTGATCGCGAGGAACGCCCTGATGATTAAGGGCATGGCTGGCACCGCCTGCAACAAGCGGAGTTGATTGATTCATCGGAACGTGCCGCTGAGTATATTCATCACATACTGTTTCAGAGTGGGCGGCTATTGTCGAGCTACAAAGCTGGCGAGGCACGACTCATGCCCTATCTGGATGGTTACGCCCTCCTGATTGATGCCCTGCTCGAACGCCTGCCGGCACGTTGACAACACCTACAGTAGCCGTATTTTCCGCAAACACTGAGCTTTTCGATCCCGGCGGGGTGTGACGACCTGCCTTGCCGTCCCGGCCACAAAAGCAATACAGGAGCGGACGCTGGCGTATTGCTGTGAAGGTCTGCAATGTCATGCGACGGTGACGGAACTCGAGGCATTGTAAGCGATTTGCACAGTACTATTTGTATGGCACTACCTTATCGGCATACAAGGTATAGCCTGCCTCGGCGACATCACTCTTAACCGTCGCAACCCTCATGGTGCCGGTGACCATGACGACCTCAAACAGGTGGCGCACCGCTGCCGTGCCTTTTTTCATACGGACATAGACCACCTGATTTGGGGGAGGCGGTGGTACATGAATGCAGGCACCCTGATAGGGGACCAGTAAAAACTCCGAGACCCGTTCACCATCACCCTCCAGGGGAACGACAAATCCGGGAAGCTTGATATGCTTGCCATCGAGAATTTTATTGACGGGTTCAAGCTTGTAGAACTCATCCATTTTGATGCGCATGGCAATAATGCGCGGGTCACTGTCATCAATTTCGCCATTATTATATTTTTTTACCAGGGCCGGGTCCGGTAGCCACTTGGAGGGGATCAACCTATCCCAATTAAATGGCTTGCTGCCGACAGGGTCCTGCCTGCCACTATCATTAAATCCTTTACCGACAACGGCATTTGTCTGTGCTGTCGAAGTGGAGCCCTCCGCGTTAGCCGCAGCCCCTGTGCCGGGGTCCGGTCCCTGTTCACAGGCAGATAACATCAGCATTGCTGAGCACAGGGCCATTACAGGGTATATTTTTATGGCCATACTCGATTCTATGCTAGATTCGTATGGTCATGCCATCGCTTAGCGAGTAGCGGTAGGCGCGATAGGCCGGGATAAAACTCACTAACAGGCTGGCAGCAAACAAAATCCCTAACAGGGTAAATTCATAATTTGTTGGCCAGTCGATATTGATGAAGAGGCCAAACTGTGTCTCGATAATAGGCTGTCCCACCCATAACAATGCGTATAACAGTATCAGACCCAACACCGTCCCAATAAGGGTCAGACTAATCGCCTCACCCATGATCAGAATAAAGACATGCAGTGGCCTTGCGCCGACGGAGCGCAGGATGGCCATCTCCCGACGACGCTCATTGAGACTGGTCAGGATTACCGTTGTCATGCCGGTAAGCCCGACCAGGACGACCAGGAGTGAAATCGCCAACAGCGCCTTTTCCGCAACGCCCATCATATCCCAGAGTTGTTGCAGGGCAACGCCGGGGAGAATCGCCAGCAGCGGCTCCTGTGGATAATTGTTAATATGGCGCTGTACCGTGAAGGCACTGATGCGTGACTTTAATCCCAGCAAAAAGGCCGTAATCGTTTTTGGTGTGAGGTCCTGTTTTAGAGCTTCCTTGGCGCTCATGCCCATCCCCGGCAACGGGCGATTGCCGTTGTGCCAGTCGATGTGGATCGCCTCTATACCGGCCAGGCTGACATGTACTGTACGGTCCACCGGTGTGCCGGTCTTCGCCAGGACACCCACGACCGTAAATGGTTTGTTACTATGCTTAAATAAACTTATCCCGCCTGCGCCGTGGGCAAGTATAATTTTTCGTCCCAGTTTGTAATGCAGCTTTGCCTCCACATCGGCGCCGAGCACCGCATCATAGACACCGGAAAATGGCACGCCCTGACTAAAGACCAGTGACTGCTTATGTCCATAACGATAGTGTTGAAAATAGGCCGGTGTGGTGCCGAGGACACGAAAACCCTTATGCGAATCGCCCAGGGAGATAGGGATACTCCAGTCCACATGGGGGTCTTTAATAATATCCAAATAGCTCTTCCAGGAAATATTATTGGTCGCGTCACCAATACGAAATACCGAGTACAACAACAACGGAATCGGGCCACCACGCGCACCCACTATCAGGTCAGTGCCCGAAATAGTATTGGCAAAACTGCTGCGCGCCTCTGTGCGCACTCGCTCAACCCCCAGCAACAGGGCGACACTCAGGGCAATTGAAATCAGTGTCAGCATGGCCGTGAAGCGTCGATTCCAGAGGCTCTTTAGTGCCAGTTTCAGCATTGGCATAGGGATCTCCCTGTATTTTTAAATTCCACTATCATAATGACGACAGCGTATGCCTGGTCATATTAATATCCGCCAGTGACAGGCGGTGATCAAAAAAGGTCTCCAGACTACTGTCGTGACTGACAAATACCAGCGTATTACCCGCCGCATTACATTCGTTTATCAAAAGTTCGATAAAGGCCGCACGCGTATCCGCATCCAGTGACGAGGTAGGTTCATCGGCAATGATAATCTCGGGACTACCTATCAGGGCCCGCGCCGCCGCTACCCGTTGTTGTTGGCCCACGCTCAGTTCTGTCACCGGCTGATGTAATATTGCCCCCTCCAGACCCAGGTGTGCCAGCAGGCGGCTGGCCTCCTGCTGCAGGCTACTCTGCTGCTGGACACGCTCACGTCGCCGCCGGGAAAAGTGTAGCGGCAGGGTGACATTTTCCAGTATCGACAAATAGGGAATCAGGTTAAACATCTGGAAAATGAAACCGATGTGGTCGGCACGAAACGCATCCCGACTGGCGCCACCCATTTTATTAATTACCTTGCCCAGCACCTTAATCTCACCCTGCTGTGGACTCAGCACACCGCCCAACAGACTCAGCAGGGTACTCTTGCCGCTGCCACTGGCCCCTTTGATAAAGACCCGCGCCCCCTGCTGAATACTAAATTTTTCAATAGCCAAAATTAGCGGTTTAGTCGGCTTCCAGCGAAACTCGATGTGATTGAGTTCAATCACCATTTGTTCATGATTCATCGTCGTTCACCTCTACTCATCGAAGGGCTGTGACAACACGGATAGACACACTAAAATCCAATAACCCAAATTAAAAATTTCTACATAAAATCACAAAAGACCATGGGCTTGCTTCGCAGGGTTGATGCCCTTGAGGGTAGGTGTAAGGAAACAACCCCGGCCGGCCTGGTACTGTAATTATGTCTTTAGAAATTAATTTTTGTTTGTTGAGCCGTCAGTTGTGCGGCAGTTTGCCCTTTGTCTGTTAGCAATTGCATTTTTATCTCTCTGATAGAGGGAAATTTCCTGAATAAGTTCACATTAATCGAGCTTATGGCCGTCGCCGGTTGACACTGAAAGGTATAACGGGCACTGAAATCCGCATGTACTAATTTATGGGCCTTGCCAATCAGAGGCGTACTGACATCCGCTAGCGTCAATTTACAGCGTGCCGCCGGTGTAATGACAAACAATTGACTCGCCCCTTGCAACGTCAGTATCGCCCGTTTAATTGCCCGGCGTTGTTTTTCACTGCGGGGAAAATGTTCAAAACCGACCATATTTATTGCCGGGCTCGTCAACTCCAACTCTAACTTATTGCCATCCACTGCAATATTTAATTGCGCCACCCCATGTACATGGGGGCCATGTTGCCGATGTACTGATTCCTTGGCATTCGACAAGCTGCTTGCCACTGACAAAATCAAGCTGATGGCCAGGCTGATTAAAATCCGATGCTTATACATTAATATCCTCCATTGCATTGTAATTGCCGTTGCGCCGGTCTGTTTCAGACAGGTGATGACAGTAGGCTGTTGATAAAACCATTAGACGTGCACCAATCAAAAGGGCGCACGACCAAAAAGTGATAGCAAAAAACTAACGCGTATAGTCTGGATTTCAATAATCGGCGCTGAGAAAGCGCCACCACTCACCATCAGGCCGGGCGTGGTGAGGGCATTTGCCTGATGGTCGGCAAGCCAACAACGCCTGCAACTGTCACTATCACCGTTCACTGCATACCCTGCCTCATGAGATAGCAAGCAAACCTGCGCTATGAGCACAAGAACCATCAAACTATTAAGGTGTAAAAAATAGTCTACTCGAATTCAATGCAATGCCTTAACGAATATCGACTATAAATAAACCATGCAAGTCCGCTTTCCCAGGCCTTCGACTTATGACATTTTCCTGTCATAGCTCTCTTCAAAGCGCTGCTTGAATTCATCCATGGGAAAATGGTGATTCTGTGTACCGTGGTGCTCAATCTTTATGGCACCCATCAGGCCGGCAATGCGCCCGGTGGTTTCCCAGTCCATGTCATTCATCAGGCCGTATAACAAGCCGGCGCGATAGGCATCGCCACAGCCCGTAGGGTCATGGAGTTCCCTGGCCTCGGCGACCGGGATCTCCAGACGATGTCCCTTGGTATAGATATGCGAACCCTCACCTCCGCGGGTAATGATCAGTGCCTCTACCCGTTCAGCGACTTCATGTGGTGACAGACCGGTTCGCTCTTCGACCATTTGAGCCTCATAGTCATTGACTGAAACCCAGGTAGCCTTGTCGATAAAGGCCTTCAGGTCATTGCCATCAAACATGGGCAGCCCCTGGCCCGGATCAAACATGAAGGGAATATTCTTTTCAGCAAATTGTTCCGCGTGCATTATCATGCCATCACGTCCATCCGGTGAAACAATACCAATAGTGACAGCCTCGGCATCTTCAACATTATTCTCATGTGAGAAACTCATGGCGCCGGGATGAAAGGCGGTAATCTGGTTATCGTCCTTGTCCGTGGTAATAAAGGCCTGACCGGTATAGGTATCACTCATTTCCTTGACATAGGTGCGAGGTATTGCAAACTTATCCATCCACTTTGCATAAGGTCCGAAGTCATGTCCGACAGTCGCCATGGGCAAAGGTTCACCGCCAAGCATTTTTAAATTAAAGGCGATGTTACCGGCGCAGCCTCCAAACTCACGACGCATCTCTGGTACCAGAAACGAGACATTCAGGATATGCACCTTGTCCGGCAGGATGTGGTTTTTAAACTGGTCATGAAAGACCATAATAGTGTCGTAGGCATATGAGCCACAGATTAGTGCCGACATAGAGAACTCCTCAAGGTTTTATACAGCGTTTAATGGTAACAGGCACGCCACATAGCGTGCCCAAGTTGATGGTCTAACTGAATCTTGCCCAGGCAATCAGCCCCCAGGCCATCAGCAAAATCATTAGCGCGAGAAATACCGCTGCCGAGCCCATATCCTTGGCTCGGCCGGATAGTTTATGCGGCTCATCACCGGTGCGGTCGACAACCGCCTCAATGGCCGAGTTGAGGATTTCCACCACCAGCACAAACATGACGGATCCCAATAATAGTATCCACTCAATAACATTCCTGCCAAGCCAAAAACTCAGCGGCAGTAAGATCACGGCCAGAAATACTTCCTGACGAAAGGCAGCCTCATGTTTATAGGTGGCACGCAGGCCTTTCCAGGTATAACCAAGAGCATTGATAATTCGTTTTATTCCAGTAACACCCGTCTTTGCCATGTGAATATCCTATGCCGCAGACCAGGTCAGGTCCAGTTCCTTTGCCGCCTTGACATCGTCCAGGCGGCGTACCGGTTGTGTATAGGGTGCACCCTTCACCATATCGGCATCGGTCTCCGCCTCGTGCTTGATCTTGATCATGGCATCAATAAAACCATCCAGGGTTTCTTTGGCCTCCGTCTCGGTTGGCTCAATCAGCAAACACTCTGGCACCAGCATGGGAAAATAGGTTGTGGGTGCGTGGAAATTATAATCCAGCAGACGTTTGGCAAAGTCCATGGCATTAACATTAAGGTCTCTGGCCTGTTGCCTCAGGGTAACAATAAACTCATGTGTGGCACGACGGTTGGGGAAGGCCAGGTCAAAACCCGCATCTTCCAGCCTCGCCATCATGTAATTGGCATTGAGTGTCGCATACTCAGCAACTCGTTCCATGCCTTCACTTCCCAGCAGGCGCGCATAGATATAGGCGCGCAGTAAAATACCGGCATTACCCATAAAGGCCGACATGGGACCAATGGTTTGTGAACGACTCTTTTCGGTTAATACGTGAAATTCATCGTCGCGTTGGATTACCAACGGCACGGGTAAAAAAGGTTCAAGTCGAGCACTAACACCAACAGGACCGGCACCGGGACCACCACCACCATGAGGGGTCGAAAACGTCTTGTGTAGATTCATGTGAATCACATCAAAACCCATGTCGCCGGGTTTGACCTTACCCAAAATCGCGTTCAGGTTGGCGCCGTCATAATACAACAGACCACCCACTTCATGAATAATATTGGCGATCTCTTTTATCTTGCGTTCAAACACACCGAGGGTTGATGGGTTGGTCAACATAATACCGGCAGTCTGTGGTCCAACGGCCGCTTTCAACGCCTCCAAATCCACATCACCTTCATCATTGGTTGGTATTTCTTTTACCTTGAAGTTACACATGGTCGCCGTGGCCGGATTGGTTCCATGCGCTGCATCGGGTACCAATATTTCAGTGCGCGCAGTATCACGTTTAGAATCATGATAGGCGCGGATCATCGCAACCCCGGCAAACTCACCCTGTGCACCGGCCATGGGGGCCAGTGATACCGCCTTCATGCCGGTAACATCTTTGAGGATTTCCTGCAGGTCATACATGCAGGCGAGAAATCCCTGCGACATATTTGCCGGACTGGTCGGGTGGCGCTGCACAAAACCCGGCAGCATCGCCAGCGTATTACAAACACGCGGGTTGTATTTCATGGTGCAGGAGCCCAACGGATAAAAATGGGTATCAATGGAGAAGTTCTTTTGTGACAGACGTGTATAGTGGCGCACGGTTTGCATCTCCGAGACTTCCGGCAATAACGGCCGTTGCTTGCGCAATAAACTTTCCGGAATATCCTGCAGTGAACCTGCCTGGCGTGGTTGCTGCGCCTTGTTAATGCGACTGGGTTTTGAACATTCAAATATTAGCATTACTTTTACCTGTCAATTTTCTTAATTTCTTAATATAGTTAAACATCAAAACTATTTCTGATTCATATTTAGTGCATGCGCAATTAATACATTCATAATCAACGCAAAGTGCGCAGAGACGCAAAAAACCGCAGAGATTTTTTTATATCTTTGTGCCCTTTGCGTCTCTGCGCACTTTGCGTTAGATACGTTGTTTAAATTCTGTTTCGCAATACGGCATCTTGATGGTGTCTCGAAATATTTAATTATCCTAAAGCCGCCAGGGCCTTGGCGTAGTCAGGTTCCTGAGCGATCTCCGGCACCATTTCGGTGTAGATCACTTTGTTGTCTTCATCCAGGACCACGACGGCGCGCGCCGTGATACCCGCCAGAGGACCATCCTGAATCAGGACACCATAGTCCCTGGCAAAGTTTTTACTGCGCATCATGGAGAGTGTCACAACTTTATCTGTATTTTCAGCAGCACAGAAACGGCCCATAGCAAACGGCAGGTCCGCCGAGATAATTAACACGACCTTGCCGTCACCTGCTTCGGTATTAAAGCGTTTGGTCGAGGTGGCGCATACCGGGGTATCGAGACTCGGCACAATATTGAGCAGCTTTTTCCTACCCTTGAAGTCCGCCAGTGTTACATCATTCAGGTCTTTATCCGTTAATTTAAAATCCACTGCAATACTGCCAACAGCGGGTAGTTCACCATTCGTAGAAATCGGGTTTCCGTGCAATGTAATCCTGGCCATGATGCTCTCCTTTTCGGTTGCTGACGTTGCCTTAAGCCATTTTGGGTTCAACGGGACAGCACGTAGTTTGCAGGCGCGTAAAGATCTTTTGTAACAATTCCGTAAACGACTTGATGTCCTGTTCGGTCTTGGTCTCGGTCGCACACACCAGCAGACAATTCTCCAGCTCCGGGTACTCATCCTCCAGGTTAACGCCGGGCAGAATACTGCGTGCGGTAGTGGCGCGCATAATCTCATCCACTGGATAATCAAAACGAAACACACCTTCATGGAAACAGGGGCGATTGAAAACCTGATGCACACCGGCCAGCGCCGTTAACTGTTCCGTCAGCAGGAGGGTGTTGGCATGTGACTGGCGCGCGACCTTTTCCAGGCCGTCGGGTCCAACCATTGCCATGTAAATAGTTGCGGCGGTGACTAACAACCCCTGATTGGTACAGATGTTTGAGGTCGCCTTGGAGCGACGAATATGTTGCTCACGTGCCTGTAGTGTCAGCGTGAAACCCGGCTTGCCATCCATGTCCGTGGTACGACCAATAATACGACCCGGCATTTGGCGCACATAATCCTGACGACAACACATAAAACCAAAATAAGGGCCACCAGAGGCTAAGGGTATACCCAGGGGCTGACCATCACCACAAGCTATATCGGCACCGATCTCTCCCCACAGCCCTGGCGGCTTCAGAATGGCCAATGCAGTTGGATTAACAACGGCAATGACTAAGGTGTTGTGTTGATGTGCCCAGTCCGTCAGTACGTCCACATCTTCCAGCACACCAAAAAAGTTCGGCTGTGGGATCACAAGCGCCGCGATGTCACCCGGTTCCTGTGGCAGACTGTCCGGATTAATGTGACCACCCTTGTGATCATAATCCAGCACGTCAAACGTAATGCCCTGGCCTTTGACAATGGTCTCAGCCACTTTGCGGTATTGGGGATGTACAGTGCGCGGCATCAGGATACGTTTGCTTTTTGATTTGCGATTGGCACGCACCGCCATCAATACCGCTTCGGCGAGCGCCGAGGCACCGTCATACAACGAGGCATTGGAGACATCCATACCGGTCAGGCTGGCCATCATGGTCTGGTATTCATACAGCAACTGCAGGGTACCCTGACTGGCCTCGGCCTGATACGGTGTATAGGCAGAATAAAATTCACCGCGTGTCGTGATCTCCCATACGGCGGCCGGAATGTGGTGTTCATAGGCACCGGCACCCGCAAAACACAGACTGCGCTGGTCCTGCATGGCACGCTCGTGCAGGATACGTGAGACCTCCATTTCACTCAGACCTTCAGGGATACTCGCAAGACCTTTGGTACGCAGGGCAACAGGGATTTCATCAAACAGGTCATCAATATTGCTAACGCCAATGGCGCCCAGCATTTGTTTGATATCTTCTTCGGTATGGGGAATAAACGGCATGTGATTTCCTACTCTTAATCTTCAGCGATCATCTCGGCGTAGGTATCGGCATCCATCAACTCATCGAAGGCACCGGCATCTTTGGCTTGCAGTTTGAAGATCCAGCCATCACCGAAGGCGTCGTTATTAATCAATTCCGGGGTATCGGCAAGTGTCTCGTTGGCCTCGGTGACTTCACCATCCAGCGGGCAATACACATCGGATGCTGCCTTGACAGATTCCACGACAGCACAATCGTCACCGGCAGAAAAATCCGTGCCCACATCCGGAGCTTCAACAAACACCAGGTCACCTAACAGGTGTTGGGCGTGATCGGTGATACCGATGGTGAAACTGCCGTCGTCGTTACGGGCAACCCACTCATGGCTTTTGGTGTAACGCAATTCAGAAGGAACATTATTCATGGTTATTTACCTCATTCAAAATACTATTCAGTTGATTATTCAATACAGGACTTGCCGTTGCGTACAAAGGGCGGCTTCACCACCCGTGCATCGATCTGCCTGCCACGGATGTCAACTTTGCAGCGCGCGCCGATATCGGCCGGAACGCGGGCAAAGGCAATGGCGTGATTCAGGCTTGGAGAAAAGCTGCCGCTGGTGACTTCACCGGCCTCCAGGCCATCGACGATCACCTTTTGATGATTACGCAGAACGCCCTTACCCTCCAGCACCAGGCCGACCAGTTTTTGCTTAAGACCGGCGTCGCGCTGTGCCTGTATCGCCTGTCTGCCGATAAAGTCACGCTCCAGCGGTTCCCAGGCGATAGTCCAGCCCAACCCGGAAATCAACGGCGAGGTGGTTTCATCCATATCGCTGCCATAGAGATTCATACCGGCCTCCAGACGCAGGGTATCACGGGCACCGAGACCACAGGGATGCACACCTGCCGCCACCAGCTTTTTCCAAAATCCGGCGGCCTGCTCTGCGGGCAATATGATCTCGTAACCATCCTCTCCGGTGTAACCCGTGCGCGCCACAGCCATATCCTGCCATTCACGCATAAAGAAGACCGCCATATCCTGTAAGGCAACGACGGCCTCAACACCGAGTACGCCATGCACCTTGTCACGTGCCTCGGGCCCCTGCACGGCGATCATGGCCAGTTCCTCACGCTCTATTATTTCTACCGCGTAACCACTAGCCTGTTGCCGCATCCATTGCAGGTCTTTTTCACGGGTCGAGGCATTAACCACCATGCGATACCATTCATCATTCATGTAATACACAATCAGGTCATCAATCACACCACCATCATGATTCAACATGCAGGAATACAATGCCTTGCCCACGGTCTTGAGTCGGGAAACATTATTGGCCAGCAATTTACGCAGATAGTCCGCTACCTGTTCCCCCCTGAGATCCACAACCGTCATATGCGAGACATCAAACATACCCGCTGCACGGCGTACATAACGATGCTCTTCAATTTGTGAGCCGTAATTGATCGGCATATCCCAGCCGCCAAAATCCACCAGGCGTGCATTCAGCGCGACATGTTCATCATAAAGTGGTGTACGTTGTGGCATATTTTCCTCAAAATTAAACATGTTTAATAAAACAAATTACCGCAAAGACGCAAAGTACGCAGAGAAATAAATTCTCTTTTAAAAAATTAATAACCTGTACGTCTTTTTACAGAACTCACTATCATTACAGCAAACCACACAATCTGAGAAATTAACCGTAAAGTAAATAACTTATCCGTTCAGGTTTTTCCTTTGCGCACTTCGCGCCTTTGCGGTGAAGCTTTTGAATCTTCTTATCATTCCTCGGCATGATAGGACGAACGCACTAATGGCCCCGCCTTCACCCAGGTAAAGCCCATCGCCTTGGCTTCATTGGCATACTGCTCAAACTCTGCCGGTGAAAGATAACGCTTCACCGGGATATGGTATTTGGTGGGCCGCAAATACTGCCCCACGGACAGGCGCGTGACACCGGCGTCATGCAGGTCGGCAAAGACTTGCAGGACTTCTTTATATGTTTCATCCAGGCCCAGCATAATCGCCGACTTGGCCTCGATATCCCGCTGATTTGCTGCCTGTGCTAATAAATCCAGTGAGCGCTGGTAGTCTGAGCCCTTGCGCACGCGTTTATAAAGCGCAGGGACGGTCTCGACATTATGTCCCCACACCAGTCTGTTATTCCCCGCTGCATTATAAATCGCCTGACGGATCATCTCGATGGCGGCCAGCTGACAACGATAAAAGTCCGGTGTCAGTAACTCAATGCCAATATCGCTTTTATCCTGACGCAAGCAGGTGACGGTATCGGCAAAAATTTGAGCACCTCCATCTTGCATATCGTCACGATTGACCGAGGTCAGAACCACGTAATCCAGTTGTAGGTTTTTTACCGCATCGGCGACACGGCGGGGTTCTTCACTATCGAACCAACTGGGCTTGCCGGTCTTGACCGCGCAAAAACCACAGGCAC
>Ga0209633_10004243_pt1 | contig 12932 bp, 6 predicted proteins | sample Cruoilmetagenom1_FD_187290 | JGI IMG/M metagenome (GOLD analysis project Ga0209633, IMG submission 187290) | Oil polluted marine microbial communities from Coal Oil Point, Santa Barbara, California, USA - Sample 1 (SPAdes) (version 2) | ecosystem: Environmental > Aquatic > Marine > Oil seeps ... | reverse complement strand
TCTTGTGAAAATTAAAACTGCCGTATTTGTAATCAGCAATACAGACATTGCTAAATGTCCTAAAGAATTAATACCTGAATATGCTTTTATTGGTAGATCTAATGTTGGGAAATCTTCTTTGATCAACATGTTGGTCAATCAAAATAAACTGGCTAAAACTTCTGGAAGACCAGGCAAAACACAATTGATCAACCATTTTAAAATTAATAACGAATGGTTTTTAGTCGATTTACCAGGCTATGGCTATGCACAAGTATCTAAAAGTAAACGGAAAAATTTTCAAGGCTTTATTGCCGATTATTTTTTAAAACGGAAACAATTAATTTGCACTTTTTTATTAGCTGATATTAGACATGAACCTCAAAAAATTGATATAGAATTTATGCAATTTTTGGGAGAAAATGAAATTCCTTTTGCTATTGTCTTTACCAAAGCCGACAAACTCAATGGTTCTAAAATACATAAACACCTACAAATTTTTCAAAAAAAAATGTTAGCATCAGGCTGGGAAAGTATGCCCATGTCTTTTGTTACTTCTGCAACTGCAAAAACAGGCAGAGATGAATTGCTGAATTATATTGACAGCATTAATGAACGGATGGAAGAGAATAGAGGTTAGATGTTGGGTGTTGGATGTTGGATGTTGGATGTTGGAAAATAAAAATGGTTATTGACAAAAAGTCTAAGAGGGTATAAGGTTAAAATTTTTACTGTTTTTTTATTGCTAATTTTTAGAAGCAGTCTTTTCCATCTAAACACTTAAGGAAAGGAACCACAAAATACTTAAGAAATTCTTCACTAATTCGTTCCTCAATCCGTTATGAAGGGCAATAATATTTTAAATTATGGCTATTATTTACTTACATTGCAACATGTTTTTAAATTAAAACCATTCACAAACTAAAAACCCGGAACTCGAAACCAACAAATGAAATCTACCAAAGACAATTTACATGTTATATTAGAAGATAATCATATTATTATCATTAATAAAAGAGCGGGTGATATTGTGCAAGGTGATAAAACCGGAGATACACCTTTAAGTGACATTGTCAAGCAATATATTGCTGCAAAATACAACAAAAAAGGAAATGTTTTTTTAGGTGTGGTACACCGTTTAGACAGACCCACTAGCGGTATAGTTATTTTTGCCCGTACCTCTAAAGCCTTAGAACGTCTCAATAAAATGTTACGAGAGAAAAAAATAACCAAAACCTATTGGGCCATAGTTAAAAACAGACCTGAAAAAGAAAAAGATACCTTAACGCATTATCTGAAAAAAAACCCTAAAAACAACAAATCTACCGTATTTAGCAAAGAAACAGCCAGTAGTAAAAAAGCCATTTTACACTATAATTTAAAAAAGGAATTAGACAATTATTTTCTATTAGAAATTGACTTGGAAACAGGTAGACACCATCAAATTAGAGCACAATTGGCCATAATAAAATGTCCTATTAAAGGCGACTTGAAATATGGGGCTAAACGAAGTAACCCTGATGGAGGTATCAGTTTACACGCTAGAGAAATTGAATTTATACACCCGGTAAGTAAGGAAAATATTCATTTAACAGCAAATGTTCCAGAGGGTGTAATTTGGGAAGAATGCAAATAATTAATTGGTAGTATATTTCTTTTTAATAAATCTTCATACTCTAAATCACATGAATTCTATTAACAATTCCCTTTTCCCCTTCAATTATTTCTAATCTAATTTTTAGAATCCTTCTAATTACCTATTCAAAAATTACCGATTTTTTTACCATTTGTTAAGAAAATCATACCATTTATACGAAATGGTAAGACACAGGTTTAAAATAAATTTTCGAGATTTTTTTTGAAAAAGTTTAGTTCTACATTTGGTGAATTAAAAATCAATCAACGCCGTTACCACTTTTTGATATTGGAATAATATTTATTATAGCTATGAAAAACTATGCAAGACTCATGTCGACAATTGCCTGGAAACGCGATTATTTATTAACGATAACTTTAGTGCTGATTTTTATAAAAGCTACCTCACAGGGTTTTCCAGATAATCCTACACAGATTAAAGAGATTCCACCATCACCTACCATGTGGGAGTTTGATAAGTACGGCAATTACCCAGTGAGTATGCATACGGGTGTACCCAATATTTCCATCCCCTTAACTACAGCACAATCTGGAGTATTAAAAGTTCCTGTTTCGTTGAGTTATCATGCATCGGGTATTAAAGTTGATGAAAAGGCATCTTGGGTTGGGCTTGGTTGGATGTTAAATGCCGGTGGTGCAATAACCAGAACTGTTAGAGGTTCAAGAGATGAAGGCAATAGGGGATATATTAATTATCCATATGATTCTTTAGGAACTTTTGACCCTGCAGCCGGCTCTAATTATTATAAAATGGAAGAAATGTTGCAGGGATTTATTGATACAGAACCCGATGTTTTTAACTATAATTTTTTAGGGTATTCAGGTAGGTTTATTTTCAATCATTCAACCAATTCAGCAAGTGCTACGATAGCATTAATTCCTCATAATGACCTTAAAGTGTCCTTCTCGTCTGATTTTTCAACTATTACAATTATTACGCCAGAAGGGATTAAAGCAGAATTTGGAGATACCGAACTTTCATCTGAATATAGACCTGCAGGACTTATAGGTGATCTAACTGTTACAGCCAAAAATGTTTGGCATCTAAAAAAATTAGTGGCTCCCAATGGGGTTGATAAAATAACTTTGGAATATGAATTGGTTCCAGGATCAAGTACATCTCCTGCCGGAGTGGTCTTTGAAGAAAGAACTTCGGAATCACACTTTATAAATTATAACGATCCGTGTAATTCAAATAATTATACAATTACCCAACCTATCAAAAGAACTTCAAATTTTCGTTATTCTCGAGTTAAAAGAATCAAAAAAATTAATTTTCAAAACGGGTATATTCTTTTTGATGCTCCTTCTAATAATAGACTCGACGATCCTCATAACCAGAACTTACGACTTGATGCTGTGAAAATCTATTCAAGTTTAAATGGGGTTAACAAATTAATTAATAGTTATAAATTGGAGTATGATTATTTTGGTGCTTATGTAGCACAAAATGCTAACCCAGAGTACACAGTAAGATTACGACTAGAAAAAGTATTTGAAGTAGGATCTAACGGAGTTAGAAATAACCCACATGAGTTTTTCTATAAAGACAGTGGCCTAGAAATATTACCAAATCGTTTTTCGAATTCACAAGATTATTGGGGGTACTACAATGGTAAAGCCAATTCATCTTTAGTACCACGATATTTATATACACGCCCAAACGGTTCTACACTTTACTTAGGGCATGCAGACAGAAATGTAGACATAAATCGTACACAGGCGGGTATTATAGAAAAGATAGTATTTCCCACAAAAGGGTATACCACTTTTGAATTTGAAAGCAATTCTGCAATCGTTTTAGGAGAACAAAAGGTTTCTGGTGGATTGCGTATAAAGAATATTTCAAGTTTTAATGCAGATTTTAGTTTGCAGTGGCAAAAAACCTATGAATATGTGCAAAAAAGTGATTCAACACTTTCCTCTGGTGTTTATAATGGTAATACTTTTATAAAACCTAGAGATTTTTTATTTAGTACTTCTTATCATTTCACTGGTACAAGTGTCGGAAGTTGTGGACAAGGATATGCTGGTGCATATACTACTACTACTGATGGGGTTTCATCTTCACCGAGCCTAGGCAATAATTTTGCAACTATTTTTTATAATCAGATTAAAGTGTATAATGGCAACCCTATCAATCATGAAGGGTATACTTGGTATCATTATACTTCAAAAAAGGATAAGTTAATTCAAGGTTTAGGACCTACTTCTTTTAGAATAGATCAAGGTTGGGATCGAGGTCAATTGCTTTTAGAAGAAACCTATGAAAAAAATAATAGTAATCCTAAAAGTACAGTAAGTTATACTTATGAAAAAGTTTTAGCACAAACAGCTGTGTCTGGATTTGTTCCCCGATCAAGATTCAAAGTGGAAAGCCTTGGATATACTCCTAACCCTAATATTGACCCTTATTATTTTCGAAATATTCAATATTTCTTGACTTATTATAGTGAGCCCATAGTTTGGAAACGCCTAAAGTCTAAAACTAAGGTACATGATGGTATTACTACTGAGGAAGATTATTTCTACAATGGCAATTTAGTACATACTAACTTAGAAAGAACAACTAGTACAGATAGTAAAGGCAATCTAATAAAAACAAAAACAGATTATCCACAAGATTTGGTAAATCCTACACCAGCCGAACAAGGTCTAATAGGACTACATCGCATAACTATCCCAATTCAAACAGAGACTACACTAACAAAAAACGGAAACGAACTTTCAAAAACCACCCAGCGAACCAATTATAAAGATTGGGGTTCGAATGTAACTGGTACAGGTAATATCATTTTACCAGAATTTATACAATCTGCCAAAGGAGCAAATGATTTAGAAGACAGAATAACCTACCATGATTATGACGATAAAGGTAACCCTTCAGAAGTCAGCAAAGTAGATGACACACATGTTTATTATATCTGGGGTTACCAACAACAATACCCTATAGCGAAGTTAGAAAACTTCACTTCTAATGACGCACAAGCAGTTCAAGGTTTGATAGCTGCTGCAGTTTCAGCCTCAAATGAAGATACTGATACAAGTCAAGATACTTCAGGACAAGAAGGAGCATTACGAACCGCACTTAAAAATTTAAGAGACGGTGTATCCGCTCAAGTCACCACCTACACCTACGACCCTTTAATTGGTGTCACCAGTATTACAGACCCACGAGGTTATACCATTTACTACGAATATGATGACTTTAACCGACTAGAACAGGTCAAGGACGCTGAGGGTAATATAGTAAGTAAAAACGAATATCATTATAAAAATTAATAGCTATGAAGAAAATACTATTATTCGTGCTATTGGCACTACCGGTTATTGCAAGCTCACAATCTAGCTATATAGAGCATAATTACAGTTTTGATAATATGCCAACTTATTCAAATGTAAATACTCCTGTTGATATAGATGGAGACGGAGACATAGACTTTTTGGGTTTAAGCTCATCATCCTTTGCTCCAAGTGTTTGGGTAGAGAATCTTGGTGAAGGTAATTTCAATACACATCAAATAACTGGATTTGAGAATAGTTCTGATAGAAAATTTTCTGTAGATCTAGATAATGATGGTGATATAGATTTCTTAGGTTCAAATAATATACATACTTATTGGTTAGAAAACACTGGAGGTGGTAACTTCATATTTGAAGTATTACAAAATGTGCCTTATTTAAGAGTCTTTAAACCACATGATTTAGATGGCGATGGTTATATTGATTTGTTTGGAACAAATGGATTTAGTGAAATAGCTACCATTTATTGGTATAAAAATGATGGGTTTCAAAATTTTACACAGCATACCTTAGTGAATAGTAGTTTTTCTATTAATAGTTTGTTTGAAGGTTATGAAGATATAGATAATGATGGTGATGTTGATATTATGGCATCATTTGATACATCTATTAGTCCTAGAAAACATGTATATGTATTATTAGAAAATGATGGAAGTAATAATTATACTGAGCGTATTATTGATTCAGATGCAAGTTCTTACACTCGAAGGCATCATATTTTTGATATGGATGGAGATGGAGATAAAGATATTTTTACAGCTGTTAATAATAGTTCGAATATAGGAGAAGCAATTTGGTATGAAAATACAGGAACTTTAAATTTTACAAAGCATGTTTTGCATAATATGGGATTTCAGCTGAGAGGTTATGATTTAATTGATGTAGATAATGATGGTATATTAGATTTTGTCTGGGGTATAGCTGATGGGAGTGTGAAATGGAATTGGAGCAAGATTGAAATCAATCAGCCATTTACAGTAAATAGTATTACTAATCATAGCCTTTCACTTCCTCTAAGTACTGATGTTGAAGGAGATAATGATATAGACCTTGTTTTTGAAAAAACTTTATTTGAAAATGATGGTACAGGTAGTTTTAGTGTGGCAAAAGTTTTTAGTAATACTGTAAAAATTATTGATTTTGATCAAGACGGAGATGATGATTATTTATCATTTTTAGGCTCCACTATGGTTTGGAACGAGTATACACGTGCTAGGACTCCAATATATCTTAGTGAAGATCAAAATTATATTTATAACTTAACTCCAAGGGTAGCTGTGAAAGATGAATCTGCACTTGTGCGAGAAAGTGATCAGATACAAAGTATTACTTATTTTGACGGCTTAGGTAGGTCCAAACAACAAATAGGTATCAAGCAAAGCCCAGAGTATAATGATATTATTAGCCATATAGAATATGATGAATTTGGCAGGCAAGCCCAAGATTATTTGCCCTATACTATTCTCTATCAAAATTATGGAGGCTATAATATAGGAGATCAAAAAAATGCGGCCAACACCTATTACCAAACTCATTATCCTGATGATTTAGACGCTACCCCAAACCCCTATTCAGAAAAACTTTTTGAACCCTCACCACTCAATAGAATATTAGAGCAAACCGCCCCGGGAGCCGACTGGAAAGCAGGATCAACCATTGATGCAAATGGACATACTGATGGGCATACTATAAAATTTGACTATCAAAGTAACACCTTAGATACCAATGATGATAATCAAGACAATGTACGTTTGTTTAGGGTAAGTTTAAATGCAAACTACAAACCAACTTTGGTGAATGATAAAGCAACAGATTATTATCAGGCAAACCAACTCTATAAAACTGTTACCAAAGATGAAAACTGGACAGCCAATCAGGCAGGAGCAAAAGTAAAGAACCATACTACTGAAGAATTTAAAGACAAACAAGGCAGAGTGATCTTAAAACGGACTTATAATGCCAATACTACCAATACCAGTATAAAAAACACCAAGCACGATACCTATTATGTGTATGATGATTATGGCAACTTAACTTATGTAATACCACCAAGAGCAAACATAAATAACAATGCCAGTACCAGAACAAGAGCCTTAAATGAGCTCTGCTATCAATATAGGTATGATGAGCGAAACAGATTGGTTAGAAAGAAGATACCAGGCAAAGGTTGGGAATCTATTGTGTATGATAAGTTAGACCGACTCATTTTAACCCAAGATCAGAATTTAAAAGACCAAAACAAATGGTTATTTACCAAATACGATGCCTTTGGTAGAGTTGTTTATACAGGTAAATATACCAGTGATAAAACTAGAATACAATTGCAAAACCTTGCAAAGATTTACAGTGCAGAAAATCAATTTGAACAAAGACAAGCGTCAACCATTGGCGATACTAATATCAATTATACGCACCACTCTTTTCCAGAAAACAACCTAAAAGTTTTAACCATCAATTATTATGACGATTATAATTTCAATTTAGATGGCGGTACAAACCCAATAGATGTATTAGGCATACCTACAACCACTAATACCAAAAGTTTAGCAACCGCTAGTCAAATAAGAGTATTAGGCACAGCCCAATGGATCAATACTGTTACTTATTACGATAAAAAAGCAAGACCTATTTATAGCTATACCAAAAACAATTATCTCAATACGGTTGATATTACCAAAACCCAATTAGATTTTATAGGGAATGTACAACGTACGGTAACAAGACATAACAAAGATACGAACCCAACCTTAAAAACTATAAATAGATTTACTTACGACCATGCCAATAGATTGTTAAAACAAACAGAGCAAATCAACAACCAGGAAGTTGAAGTGATAGCGGAAAACACCTATGATGAGTTAGGACAATTAATTAAAAAAGGTATAGGAAATCAACCACTAAATAAACATTTACAAGAAATAGACTATACCTATAACATTAGAGGATGGTTAAAAGGCATCAATGATGCCGAACAAGCCTTAACTGATGATTTGTTTGCCTTTAAAATTAATTATAATACCATAAGTACTACCGCTAGCGGAAACAGCAGATTACTTACCCAAGAATTATACAATGGTAATATCAGTGAAACCATATGGCGAACAGCCAATGACAATAAGAAGCGAGGTTATGGTTATAAATATGATGCCTTGAATAGAATTAAAAGAGCGAGATATAAAGCAGGAGAGAATTTTACTACAGAGAGTTTGTTTTTTGATATAAAAAGTGTAAATTACGACAAGAATGGCAATATAAAACGTTTAGATCGTTTTTCACCAACAGCAGCCTTTGATGGTAATGAAGAAACAGATCATTTAACTTATACATATTATCAATTGAGTAATAGATTAAAATCAGTAACTGATGCTACGGGTAATGCCAAAGGTTTTAAGGATGGCAATACCTCTAATAATGATTATTCGTATGACGTTAATGGCAACTTACTGTCAGATGCCAATAAGGGAATAACCAATGTGGTTTATAACCACCTGAATATGCCTACCAAGATTACGGTAACAGGTGCTAATGCAGGTGTATTGGATTATAAGTATTCTGCTGATGGTATAAAATTACAAAAGAAAAAGACACAGGGTGGAGTTACCACAACGACGGATTATGCGAATGGTTATGTTTACGAAGATGGGAACTTAAAACAGTTTGACCAGCCCGAAGGATATGTTGAATCCAATGGCAGTTCTTATCAATATGTGTACAGGTATACCGATATTTGGGGAAATACAAGAATTACCTATGCCGATGACAATAATGATGGTAGTATAGACGCTAGTTTAGAGATAAGAAGAGAGCAAAATTTTTACCCATTCGGATTAGAGCATTCTGGATATAACAACAATAAATATGGTGTTGAAAACAACCTTAAAACCTATCAAGGGCAAGAATTTACCGAAGATCTTGGGCTGAATACCCACGAGTGGAAATATCGAATGAGCGACCCTGCAATCGGGCGGTTCTGGCAAATTGATCCCTTAGCTGAAGATTATGTTTATAACTCTACTTATGCTTTCCAAGAAAATAAAATGGGAATGGGTGTTGAATTAGAAGGATTGGAATTAGGTAATCTTAGTCCTATTGATGTAAGAGGAACAACTAGACTTTTTACAAGTAAATCATTTTATAAAGGTATTAAAGATGGTTTTTCAAAGTCTGTAAAAAATATTAGAGCATTTTTTAAAGATGACTCCCCTTCTTTTACTATTGACGGAGTTGGTAAAGATAATGATCAGGATGGAGAGGTTAAGGGAAGTATAAGTCATTCTATCACAGTAGATGAAAATGATATTAATCCGTTAAATGCTGTTATAAAACTAGGTGTTGAGGAAGAACTTAAACCGATAGTTGATAAGTATATTTTTAATGAGGAGGGTGCAAATGATGAATCAAGTACTACAAATAACTCAAATGACAATAGTAATGAGAGTGCACCTGCGACTTCTGAAAAAACAGGTAGTTATACTACGAAAGCTTATGTTCCAAGTGGTGCAACGGTAGAAGGAACGCCAGGAACATATGAGCAAAAGAAAAACGATTCAACCACAATTATGAATAGTAAAAGTACTCCAAAAGCAGTAAAAGTAGAAATAATAGAATTGGATAAAAAAAATAGGTAATTTAATGAAAATACTGAGGATTTTAACGGCAGGACTTATTTTTATCTCTTGTCATAATGTTCAAAAAGAATATTATGACAATGGAGTTTTAAAAAAGGAATTTTCGTTAAAAAAAGGACAGTTACAAGGAAATTATAAAGAATATTACGATAATGGTAAATTAAAATTAGCCCATCACTATTATGACGGTAAAAAAATTGATTCATCAATGTTTTTTTACTCACGCACTAATGAGAACATCAAGCTTAAAAAAAAATGGTTTGATGATGGTAATTATTATAAAAAAGAATTTTATCCTAACGGAATAATTAAGGAAGAGGGTCTAGTTTTAAATACGAACATAGCTGTAGGTCGTTGGAAATTTTATGATAATGATGGTAAGCTAAACGAAATTAGGATATATAAAAACATTCGTGACGAATCGTATTTGAATCAAGGTTATAAGTTTAATAAAAAAGGAGATACTTTAGTGTATGGAACTAACTTTGTTGATATAAGTTTATATAGGGATACAATAAGACTAAATGAGCCTATGAGAGCAATAGTCTTTATGGCCTCAAAATTTTTTAAGTCCAAGGAATCAAAAATGATGGTTTTTTTGGCCAAGGGTAGTTCAAATTTTACAAAGAATTTTTCTAATGAAAGTAAGATTGTTCTTGATACGTTTTATGATTTAACTAAAGATACAATTAATCAAAAATATTATAAGAATTTTGACTTTAGTAAGATTGTGGTTTTTGGTAAATGGTTTGATAAAACAGGCAGAAAAGATATAAGAGGTTATGTTTCTGAATATTACGAAAAAGAACCAACAGAAAATGATTCAATTGTAAAGGAAGAAAGAATAATCTATTTTGATATCCCTATTTACGTAAAAGATAGTGTGCCTAATGATACTTCAAATTAGTTCTACCCGCTCGGCGAAGTGTAAACAAATAAAACGGTAGTTGCTGTGCGAATGTCCCTAGACTTCGCACAATATTTAAAAGTAAAAAGTTTTTTTGGACTAGTCATATATAAAATAAAACAACAACATTAACATATGCAAAGTGAGGTACTTTTACAAAATTTGAATTCCATGTAATTACTGAAAAAAAGTATCTTTGAAGAAATCAAAGTAAGCCACAGTAATAAATACGAAAAAATATCAAATAGTAAATATTATTTTAGATATGATTAGTCATCGTCCGAAGTCAGGGGACTTCGCACAGCTGGTTCTAATGACGAAGTTATCACAAAGGAAAGTATTATAACAGCTTATAATACCGCTAAATCTGGTCTTACGTTATTAATCAATCGTGTAAAAAAAGCTATAAAAAGTGTTGATTCGGATAAACAATCTACTATTGGTTCAGGTGTTTATTTGGATAGCGAAGAATCTTCTGGGAATCCTTTGGAGGCGGAAACAAACAAGGCTACCCACCCAGAAGATAATGTTAGCGGAAATGGAGATGCTTTTATGGATTTTTCAAAAATAGCAAAAATGAAATCCAAAAGCGGCAATAGAAACTCTAGGACAAATACAAAAGAAAATGAATTAAAAGGAAAATTTAGAAACCCTATTGATGCAGAAGGCTCGTTAAACTCTGAGGAACCTAAAGCTAATACTGTAACAGTTGAATATGCTAATGGATTAAAGAAAACTTCTCTTAAGCCAGTGACAGAGACTAAATCTAAGAGTGATTCAGCGAGTGCAACAAAAAGAGGATTAAAAGCAACTATTAATAGAGATAATTAAAATAGTATATAGAACTATTCAAGTGTGTTTATTGTTAATAATAATTTCAATAGCAAATTATTCATGTAGCAATAGCCTAAAGCAGAATGTTGAAAAAGGATATTTCCCTTCTGGAAATATAGAATATGAAAAAATTTATAGCAAAAAAAACGTTTTAAAGGAAGCTAAATATTACTATGATACGATAGGCAAGAAAATTAAAAAAAAGTATCATCGAAAAAAAGAATACGACAGTGTCTTTTTGTACTATAAAAATGGAATCGTTTATGAAGAGGGTAAACAAAAAAATAATGGATTGAAATATGGTAATTGGAATAGGTATACAATTGATAGTTTCTTAAGTGATACAAGAGAATATTTTATAATAAAAAACGAGAGTATTTTAAATAGAAAATTTTATTACAATAAACAAGAGGATACTGTATGGTATGCAAAAAAATTTAACAGATACAACCAAGAAGAGTTTTTAAAAGATACTTTAAATTATAGAAATTCTACAATGAATCTTTTTGATTTCTATCATTCAGATACAATTTTTATTAATGAACCATTCACTGCAAGTATTAGATGCAATTCCCCATTGGCTAGAGAGTATAATTCTGAAATTATGATGTTATTAGCTAAGGAAACTGCTAATTTTAATGAAAATTTCTCAAATGAAAGTGAAGTGAAATTAGATACATTTTATAGTTTAAATATTGATGAGACTAATCGAGTTAATTTTCCTGACGCAAATTTTAATTACGTAGCTGTATTTGGAAGGTGGTTTAAATCCCCTGGTGAAAAACTTTTACGAGGTTATATGAGAGAATATTTTGAGCGTAATCCGACAGAAAACGATAGTATTGTTCGTGGAGAAAGAAGAGTTTATTTTGAGAAGAAAATTTTTGTGAAAGATACTTTGCCCGCTCGGCCCCCGCTCGACGAAGTGTAACACAAGCATGAATTGCTACGCTGTGCGAATGTCCTCAGACTTCGCACAATATAACAAATGAAAGAACGAAGTCATCTTATTAAAGTTAGCAACAATGTTTATTAAGATTGCGTCATTTCATTTCACTCGCTCAGTAAAGTGTAAAACTAAAATAAACGATAGCAGCTGTGCGAACGCCCCCTGACTTCGCACTTTCTTTCAAAATCAATATATTTGTCTTAAAATAGATATCCAGCTCGGCGAAGTGCAAAACTGACTCGTTCTAAAATAAATCCGCTCATCGAAGTCAAAATAATAAACGATAGCTACTGTGCGAACGTCCCCTGACTTCGCAAATTTTTTTCTCGTAATACATTAAGAACCTCTTTCTCAGTAGTAGTGATTTTTAATAATTATTACAAAAACTACCGTTTCAACAACTTAAATTTTTCTTGAATAATTTGATCAATAGGCTTATTCTCTATTTTACTTTCTAACCAAGACAAAATATCTAAATATAAAAAGGCCCTGCGTTCATAAGGATCATTTTCATATTGCTTTAGCGTAGTATGTAATTTTATAAACTCTTTTTTAAACTCACTGGGGTATACATCGCCAATAGTCTTTAAAAATTTAATCATTTCCTTTTGTACCTCATTGAGCTCATTCATTTTTATTAAAAACTTATAAGTGTTTTTAATTTGAACTTCTAAAT
>Ga0209633_10004241_pt1 | contig 12938 bp, 9 predicted proteins | sample Cruoilmetagenom1_FD_187290 | JGI IMG/M metagenome (GOLD analysis project Ga0209633, IMG submission 187290) | Oil polluted marine microbial communities from Coal Oil Point, Santa Barbara, California, USA - Sample 1 (SPAdes) (version 2) | ecosystem: Environmental > Aquatic > Marine > Oil seeps ... | reverse complement strand
ACTTTTTAGAAAATCAACAATTTTTGTTATCTCATCTTCGGAAATATATGCGCCGTGAACCCTCTGCAGTTTTGAGGTGCCTGGAGGCAAAAGAAGCATATCTCCGTTTCCAAGAAGAGTTTCAGCACCGTTTGCATCCAAAATTGTTCTGGAGTCGGTTCTGGAGGAGACCTGAAAAGTCAGGCGTGTAGGAAAATTTGCCTTGATAATACCTGTCAGCACGTCAACCGACGGCCTCTGTGTAGCAAGAATTAAATGCAGGCCGGAGGCCCTTGCCATCTGCGCCAAACGTGTCAAAGCAACTTCGACATCTTTGGACGCAACCATCATCAGATCTGCAAGTTCATCAATAATTATGACAATAAACGGCATTTTTTCAGGAGACTCACCTTTCTCATCTTTATCTTCCTTCATAATCTTATCATTATACTGCCGAATATTTCTGACCTTTTTTTCCGCCAAAAGCTTGTATCTTTTTTCCATTTCCTGAACAGCCCAGAAAAGAGCATTAGTTGCTTTTTTCACGTCTGTTACAACAGGGGTAATCAAATGCGGAATACCGTCATACATGGAAAGCTCAATTCTTTTGGGATCTACCATAATCAGTTTAACTTCATCCGGATTAAACTTGTACAACAAGCTGCAAATCATTGCGTTTAAACCTACGCTCTTACCTGTTCCAGTTGCCCCGGCTACTAAAAGATGCGGCATTTTTGCAAGATCAGAAACAACCGGATTGCCCACAATGTCCTTGCCCAGACACAGCGCAAGCCCGTCTTTCATCTTTTTAAAGGCTTCTGATACAACCACATCCTTAAATGCAACCATATGTCTTGAAGAATTAGGTATCTCAATTCCTATTACCGCCTTACCCGGAATAGGAGCCACAATCCTGATACTTATTGCTTTCAGCGCCAGGGCAAGATCGTCTCCCAAATTGACTATCTTGTTAATCTTGACTCCAGGAGCCGGTTGATATTCAAAAGTTGTAATAACGGGCCCTGGAGATACCGCAACAACCCTTCCGTGTACGCTAAAATCTTCCAGTTTTTTTTCAAGCAGTTTCGATTGCACCAGTAACTTTTCATCATTAACTGATATAGATTTATCTTTCAGATCATTTAAAAAATCTACAGAAGGTAATGTAAAATTATCATCATTCATAAGGCTAAACAGCTCTTGTTTATTTTTTAAAACTGTTTTCTCCGCCATCTCGTCAGTTGCTTTTATGATAATTTCCCGCTTTTTATTATTGATTTTGTTATTTTTATCTATTCCTTTTTTTTTTCTTTCCTTTCTACTTGTCTGGTTTTTTAAATAAAAGGTCTTAATTATGTCAGCAAGTGCAAATATCACCTGTTTGCATTGTTTTATAAAAATCATCATGGAAAAACCGGTAGCCATGATTATTCCAATAAGCCAAAAAAGTATAAGGATCAGCGCTGCCCCAGCATTATTGCAGAACTTTGCTAAAAATATTTTTAAGGGAATACCGATAATCCCACCGGATGAAAATTCATTGCCAAGGATTGAATAATAATTACCGTAAATCGCAAAGAGACTTCCGGTAGTTATAACAAGCAGAAAACCACCGAATAATGTGGGCACCATAGTTTTTGCAGAATGACCATTCAGGAAATGAATACTGGCAAAGAGAATAATAAAAGGAAACCAAAAAGATCCCAGCCCAAAAAGATCTACCATAATTCCCGCAAGGTAGGCGCCAAACAGCCCGAAAACATTTTCGATATGATTTGAAGATATTACATGGTTAATTGAAGGGTCATGCGGGCTGTATGACAACAGGCTTATAAGTGTAAGCACTACAAGAAAAAAAAGTATGATTCCGATTATTTCTTTACGCATATTATCAGGTGAAAGGTTGAAGGGTTGAAGACTGAAGGTTAGAAGGCTTCTACCTTCCCCTCCTCACACTTCAATTATAAATGGCAGTATAACAGGACGGCGCTTTATGGTAAAATAAAAATACTTCTTTAATTTTTTTCGTATATCCCGACGGATATGTTCAATTCTGTCAGGCTCATCAGGTCCGATTTCTTCCACAATCTCAAGGATTACGCATTCGGCATCCTGAAGAAGATGGCCGGTTTCCGTCTCAAAGACAAAACCACGGGAGGATATTTCGGGTCCATAAATTATGAATCCTGTTTCCTCGTCAAAAGCCATAGTTACAGCGACAAAACCTTCCTGTGACAGACTCCGTCTTTCCTTGAGTACACTTTTTCCAACATCTCCAACGCCCTTGCCGTCAATAAGTACTCTGCCCGTTGAAACTTTTCCTCCAAGCCTTACACCATTTTCATCACATTCGATTATATGGCCATTTTCTGCAAGCAAGACATTCTCTTTTTTAATTCCCACATCTTCTGCCAGCCGCGCATGGAGTGTCAAATGCCGATATTCTCCATGAACAGGGATAAAATATTCCGGCTTGGTAAGATTAATCATCAGCTTCAGCTCTTCCCTGAAAGCATGGCCGGAAATATGAATCATGGAAATCTTTTCATAAATAACGTCTGCCCCGAGTCTGTAAAGCTTGTTAATAATATTTGCTATGGCTCTTTCATTTCCCGGGATAAATTTTGATGAGAGAATAACAGTATCATCCTTCTTGATCTTTACTCCGGCATGTCTCCCTTCAGTCATTCGCGTAAGGGCGGACATCGGCTCTCCCTGACTTCCGGTCATGAGCATCAAGATCTTGTTATTAGGAAGAGAATTTATCTGTCCCACACTGACTTCCATATTCTCAGGCACATTTAAGTAGCCAAGTTCGCTTGCAATTTTTACATTTGTCTCAATACTTCGTCCTATAAAAGCTACTTTTCTCCCTCTATGCCCAGCTATATCAATTATTTGCTGTATTCTGGAAATATTTGACGCAAAGAGCGCCACAATAACACGGCCCTTAAGTTCTGCGGTAATTGCTGAAAGAGTCTTTGCAATCTCCTGAGCAGATTTTGTATAGCCTTCTCTTTCAACGTTTGTAGAATCCGACAATAATGCCAGCACACCTTCTTCTCCACACCTTGCAAACCTGTTTACATCGGTTTTAATTCCGGCCAGAGAAGAACTGCTGATTTTAAAATCTCCAGTATGAATAATGCGGCCATAAGGAGTCATAATTGATATACCGACCCCGCCTACAATACTATGATTAACGCTTATAAATTCAAGTTCAAATTCCCCGATTTTAAGAGTTTCATCTGTTGAAATCTCATGCAGCAAGGCGGATGAAAGTAAACCATGATCTTCAAGTTTTTTTTTTACAAGTCCTATAGTAAAACTGGTCCCAAAAACCGGGACATTAATCTCTTTAAGAATATATGGCAAAGCTCCAATGTGATCTTCATGGGCATGGGTTAAAACAATTCCCATCAATTTTGACCTGTTCGCTCTAATATAGCTGATATCAGGCACAACCAGATCGACTCCCACCATGTAATCTTCAGGGAACATCAGCCCCGCATCTATAATAAACATTGAGTCTTTATACTCAAAGACCATCATATTAAGTCCGATTTCACCAAGTCCGCCAAGAGGAATAATTTTAAGCATAATATTTTTATATTCTTTCAAACAATTATATCAAGTTTATTGAATATAGAATCTGCAAGCCTGACAAGCCAGTTACGCTGTGCCTCGGTTGCATATTCGATACAGTCGCATCTTATTCTGGATTTAGTCCGTACCAGCAGTTCAAATGAGACAGAGGTCTCTTCAATTTCTACAGCAAAAAAAAAAGGCTGACATTTTGTATGCGCAGCCTGAAGATCAGTTAACAAATTATCATCAAGTGGTATCCAGTAAAGACCGTCAAGAGCTGAAAAGCTAAAATTATCATCAAAATATTTTTTAATTTTAGGATATTCCGCCAGTCTGAGTTCATCAATTCTATACTGTTTCATAACAAAAATTCTATCATAGTTATTTTTTATATGCAAGATAGATATAAAAATCCAGTAGTGTCCGGTTAGAATCTTGCGTGAAAGAAGTTTAATTTATTCGCAATAGCGAAAAAAAAATTAAACTTTCCGTATTTTCTTTCTTGCAACTTTCTAATTGGACACTCCTGATAAAAATCCGGATATTTTCGGAGAACGTGCCCTGCTGCAAAAAAAGCCCTTATGTCCTAAGGAACGAGGCACAAGGGCTTTTTTATTAGTTTAGATAATGGTTTTTCAGAAGAACGGTTTTACATCATTCCGCCGCCCATTCCACCCATTCCGCCCATTCCGCCGCCTGGAGGCATCATAGGACCGCCAGCGCCTTTTTCTTCAGGCAGATCAGCAATCATGGCTTCTGTGGTCAGCATAAGAGAAGCTACACTTCCGGCATTCTGCAGAGCAAAACGAACAACTTTGGTAGGATCTATTACACCCGCCACAATCAAGTCCTCATATACATCTGTAGAAGCATTATAACCAAAAGGCCCTTCATTCGATTTTACCTTATCAATAACAACCGAACCTTCCAGCCCTGCATTGTTAACAATCTGTCTTAAAGGCTCTTCAATGGCGCGCATTACAACTTTAACACCCATTTTCTGACTTGTTTTCATTTCAATCTTGCTAAGAGCTGGAATGCAACGTACCAGCGCTACGCCACCGCCTGGGACAATGCCCTCCTCAACGGCTGCACGAGTAGCGTTAAGAGCATCTTCCACACGGGCCTTTTTCTCTTTCATCTCTGTCTCTGTTGCCGCGCCGACATTGATAACTGCAACTCCGCCGATCAACTTGGCAAGACGTTCCTGAAGTTTTTCGCGGTCATAATCGGATGTGGTCTCTTCAATCTGAGCACGAATCTGTTTTACACGTCCTTCAAGAGACGTGCGTGATCCTGCGCCGTCAACTATTGTTGTATTATCTTTATCCATGGTAATGCGCTTGGCAGAACCAAGATCATCAATAGTAAGATTTTCAAGCTTAATGCCCAAATCTTCAGATACTACCTGCCCGCCGGTAAGAATGGCAATATCTTCAAGCATGGCCTTTCTTCTGTCACCGAATCCTGGAGCCTTGACGGCCGCAACATTGAGTGTTCCACGGAGTTTATTGACAACCAGAGTTGCAAGAGCCTCACCATCAACATCTTCAGCCATAATAACAAGAGGCTTGCCCATCTTGGCGATCTGCTCCAGAACAGGAAGAAGATCCTTCATGTTGCTGATTTTCTTCTCGTTGATCAGGATATAGGGATCTTCGAGAGATGCGATCATTTTTTCAGAATCCGTTACAAAATAGGGGGAAAGATAACCGCGATCAAACTGCATACCTTCAACAACCTCAAGAGTCGTATCCATACTCTTGGCCTCTTCGACGGTAATAACACCTTCCTTACCGACCTTGTCCATGGCTTCCGCAATTATATTACCAATTGTTTCATCACTGTTGGCGGATATGGTTCCAACCTGGGCAATTTCACGCTGATCTTTGGTAGGCTTACTTATCTTCTGAAGTTCTTTAACAGCAACTTCAATAGCTTTATCTATGCCGCGCTTGATGTCCATAGGATTATTACCCGCCACAACAAGCTTCTGCCCTTCTTTATATATAGCCTTGGCAAGTAATGTTGCTGTAGTAGTTCCGTCGCCGGCCATATCACTGGTTTTGCTGGCCACCTCTTTTACCATCTGGGCGCCCATGTTTTCAAACTTGTCTTCGAGTTCGATCTCTTTGGCAACAGTTACTCCGTCTTTGGTAACTGTTGGTGAACCCCATGATTTATCCAAAACAACATTTCTTCCCTTGGGGCCGAGGGTTACAACAACCGCATCTGCTAATGTTTCAACACCCTTAAGCATGGCTTCACGGGCTTTAACATCATATTTGATCTCTTTAGCCATCTTGTTCGATCCTCCACAATATATTTTTTGATTGATTTATTATTCGATTATTCCAAGTACGTCATCTTCACGCATGATAAGATACTCTTCACCGCCTATTTTTACTTCAGAGCCGCCGTATTTTCCGAACAAAATACGATCACCCTCTTTAATTTCAACAGGTATCCTTTTTCCGTCTTCGTTCATTTTTCCATTACCTACAGAAATCACTTTGCCTTCAGCAGGTTTTTCCTTGGCAGAATCCGGGATAATAATTCCACCCTTGGTTGTAGATTCTTCTTCAACACGTTTTACCAAAATTCGATCATTTAATGGTCTGAGCTTCATTGTGCAAAATCTCCTCTTAAGAATATTAAATTTTATTATTTAAAAATCCATGTTCAGAATAAAATTGCTATATTATAGGAACGAGAACGAAATAACTTCCCAGTGCCTTATATCCGTAATTTTAAAAAAAATGTCACAGATAATAATTATAGAATTTTTTTCAGCCACAGAAATATCTTTTTAAAAAAATAACCATACTTCATATGTTTGTAAAGGAAAAAGGAGTAAATATTTTCTAAAAAATTTACACCTGATATTTAAAGAAAAACGGATAGTTTTTGTTCACGCAAAAATTATTTTATCATAAGGAACGAGACAAATTAACTTCTCCGTTCCTTAGGGCTCGCGCAAAAAACAACTTTACATTTTAAGCGTCGATGCATCACAGCTTTATGCCCCGTTCCTTATTCCTGATATTTTTTTATTGAGTTTTATTTGAAGATTTTTCAGTAGTTTTAGCAGCTTCAGTTTTTGGAATTGTTTTTTTCTTATCTGAATTCCCGGAAGAATTGTTCCGGGATTTATTTGGATAGTCAGTAACATACCATCCGGTTCCCTTAAGATGGAAACTGCTATGAGAAACAAGTTTATGCAGATTCCCTGAACAATGTTTGCATGTCATCAGGGGTTTATCTGAAAATTTCTGCAAAACTTCTTCAACTTTCCCGCATTCTGCACATTCATATTCATAAAGAGGCATAATCTCAAATCTCCTTCTGTCCACGTTCCTTAAAGCTTTTTTATTTCCGTTCCTTAATAGTTTAAAAGATAGTCAGTCTTTATATGTTGTCAAGATGGCTGGTTTAAAAAATTATTTTTGAATAAGACCTATAAAAGATCCTGCATTTCCTCAACAGGCTCAGACCATTTTTGATAAAACTTCAACACGTCATCAATGCCTGGAGCCTGCACCCTGGCAAGAATATCAGCGGTTTTTTCATGGACTCTGATTTCTTCAACCATCTTCTCGTCAGGTGATGCGTCAAAGCTCTGAAGAAATTTACTGAACCGCACTATATGTATAAGTTCATGGGTTATAATATAAAGAGCAAACGGGAACAGCTTGATATTTATAGATTTTTTCAAAGTTTTAATAATCGCATGATCCTGTATGCAAATTTTGTAAAAAACGTATATTGATGATCCAAGCAATCTATTATTACCCTGCCCTTTAAATCGTATAACCTGCGCAAAAGGTCCATGAACTATTTCAGACGGTTTAAGGTCTGTTAAGGTTTTTATATCATAACGCCGGCTGAGCCACTGGCTTTCTGACATTTTGTAAACATTACTTACAAGTTCTTCAGCCATGGCAGCCGCATCATTAACAAGAAGTATATTTTCTGAACTAAATTTTTTCAGCATAGCATTGACAAAATTATTAAGAAACAGTAATTAATAACGATAACAATTTGTTTTATAGATTTCCATATAAATAATTTCACTGCGTTATCGGTCGTCGGCGTATTACAATATGCCTTCCTCCCTCTGACCTTGTGCCAAATTTTAAAATCGGGTAATTATCTGAAAATCTATAGGAACGAGGACTAATTAAGATTGGAGGTGATTGATTGAGTAGCGTCGTAAAAAAACGAAAAAAAAAGATGCGTAAGCATAAGCATAGAAAACTTCTGGCACGCACACGCCACCAAAGAAGAAAAGGCAAGTAATAAATTCTGAAATTTTTTCTGCTGTTTTGCAAAAAGCGTCTCTTGTTTTCTATAAAAAAACAGAGACGCTTTTTATAAATTTTTATTGTAAAAATATTATGACTATTTGTCATACCCTTTTAAATATTTAAAAAACTCTGAATTTGTAGAAAGTATAACCGAACTGTTCTGACCTAATGCCAGATTATAAATATCAAGAGTCTTGGTAAAAGAATAAAATTCCGGGTCAAGAGAGTACGCACTGGCAAATATTTTTACAGCACTGGCATCAGCTTTTCCTTTTATCTCCTGAGCAGACTTATATGCCTCTGATGTTATTTTTTTCAAATCTCTCTCTTTTTCTCCAAAAATCTTCCGCGCTTCTCCCTGTCCCTCAGAACGAAACTTTTCCGCTATTTGATTACGCTCAGCGATCATTCTTTCATAAACGGATTTTCTAACCTGTTCAACGTAATTAATCCGTTTAATCTGAACATCTACAAGTTCTATACCAAATTTTTCCAGCTTGGGTTTGGCCTGATCAAGTATTCCCCGTGTTATCTTTTCCCTGCCTATTTTAATGCTGAACATGGTAGTCTGAGCTTTTTCTACGTCTTCCAACTCTAACGCATCCATGGTATCAAGCTTGCGGTTACTTGTTCGAACGGTCTCAATCAAGCTGTAGGAAGTAATGAAATTCCTTACAGCAGGATCTATAATATCATCCAAACGGCCAAGTGCAATCACGGTATTATTGACGGTCTGAAAAAATTTTACAGGATCTGTAATTTTCCACCTGGCAAAAGTATCAACCCAGATATATGTTTTATCCAGAGTAGGAATTTGACCGGGATCACCGTCCCATTCAAGAAGATTTTTAGGAAAATAATTGGCCTGCTGAATAATCGGAATTTTAAAATGGAGTCCAGGTTCATCAATAGTCTCACCCTTTATTTCTCCAAACTGGGTTACAACCACCTGCTCTATCTCACTAACAGTATAGGCTGAGGCAAAAGCCATAACAAATATAAGAATGCAGACAATTATTATAATATTTTTAATTTTCATTTTTAACACCATTTTTTATACCAAGATTAAGTAAGGGAAGAAGATTCTTCTGGTCAGCATCCAGAATATATTTTTGACCGAGCCTGGGAAATAAATCTTTCATGGTTTCGAGATATAAGCGCCTTTTGGTAATATCCTTCGCCTCTACATATTCTTTATAGATTGATTCAAATCTGGAAGCATCACCCTGAGCGCGGTTTACCCTGTCGAGAGCATACCCTTCAGCAGCCTTGATTGTCCGTTCTGCCTCTCCACGAGCGGCCGGTATGGCCTTATTATAATCCTCCTTGGCCTGATAAACCATTTTCTCCTTTTCCTGAACGGCCTGGTTTACCTCATTAAAAGAGGCTTGAACCGGCCCGGGCACATTGGTCTTTTTCATTTCTATTGTGACAACATGTATTCCGGTTTCAGCCATGTCCAGTTCTTTTTGAAGCACCCCTCGAGCTTCTATCGCAATCTCCTCGCGTTTACTGATAACCTCATTAATACTCCGGTCACCGACCACCAGGCGCATCGCGGCTTCGGACATATCAATCAGGAGTTTCCTTGGATTACGAATTTTAAAAAGATAATCACGCGGATCCTTGATACGATACTGAACAATCCATGGTACCAAAGCCACATTTAAATCTCCGGTAAGCATCAGAGAAACAGTCAAATCCTCTCGGCCGGCAGTAAAACGGTTTCTTGTATTAGCCCGTTCGCCGGTAAATCCGAATTCTTCCTTGTAAACGCGCTTTACCTTGACCTTGGTAACTTTTTCTAATCCAATCGGCAGCTTGAAATTAAGGCCTGGCTGGCTGGTCCGTGTATATTTTCCAAATCTTTGCACCACGCCGACCTCATCGACTCCTACAGTATAAAAGGTCGAAGACGCCAGAAAAAGTACCAGAATAACAATTATAAGAATCGGACCACCTGGAAATTTAAAATTCCTGAGCTTACCGATCATTTCATCCATTTGCGGCGGCCTGCCGCTGCTGCGCTGTTGTTGTTCTTTTAGTTTATCCCAGTCCCAATTCATAAAAAAGGATCCTTATCGTAACAAATGATATAAAAAGTTAGGAACATGGACGAAATAATTTCCAGAAGCTGTGATGCATATAGATTGTCAGATAATAACCCGATTTTAAAATTTGGCACAAGGCCAGAGGGAGGAAGGCGTATTGTAATACTCCGACAACCAATAATGCAGTGAAATTATTTCGTCCCCGTTCCTTATGTGACAATCTATAGTTGAGGAAGTTATTTTGTCCTTGTTCCTTGTATTTGCCCAAAATAATTATTATTATCATTTTGTATAAATTACATAATAGTTCAAGTCAAGGCAAAAAGGAGATCCTCAAAAAAATTATCGCAGCTTGTTTATAAATACAAAATTGAATATAAAAAATTATTTGATACAGTTTAACATTTAAGGTATCAGTATATCTTTCCTGATTTTGTTACCCCATACATAATTATCTAAAAATCTATAAAGGTCGTTTAATCTGAAAATTTATAAACAAAAAAATAAGGTTGAGACTTTACAAATTAAATTTTTTTTTCTTAATCTGATTTTAATCATATTTACCGTAATTCTCTCCTCCTGTGTTTTGTTTAAACCGGATTTTAAAAAAAACAGATCAGAGGTTTTACCAAAAAATTTTTCCCTTTATCAACCTGGTGAATGTTTGCCTGTATTATGGTGGAAAACTTTTTCTGTGCCGGAATTGAATGATCTGATCCAGAAAGCCTTATTAGATAATTTTTCTTTACAGGAAGCCTGGGCAAGATTCGATCAAATGAGGGCATCTGCTGCCAAAAACGGTTCATATTTATATCCTGAGCTTAATATTATCTCTGATTATACGCATATATACAAAAAGTCCGACATCCTTTCCCATACGGAACGAAGCCGCGTAGATAATTACTCTTTGGGCATTGCGTCAAGTTATGAGATAGATCTATGGGGCAGAATACGTTCACACCGGACTGCTGCCGAATTAGATGCGGCAGCAGCCATGGAAGATTTAAACTCCGCTGTCATGACCCTTGCTGCAGAGGTTACCGTACACTGGCTTAATATAATTTCTCAAAAAATGCAGAAAAATCTTTTAGAAAAACAGCTTCAAACAAATAAATTTTTTCTTGAACTTATGGAGCTGAGATACAGAAAATCCCTGGCATCTGCGCTTGATGTATTCCAGCAAAGACAGATTTTACATAAAATTGAAGCTGCCATACCCCATGTAGATGCAAAAAAAAATGTTCTGCTACATGAACTTGCGCTGCTTCTGGGAAAAAGTCCTTATTATTTTCATGATATTAAAAGTGAAAGCCTGCCTCTGACAGGAGACATCCCGAACATCGGAGTTCCTGCAGATCTGTTAGCAAACAGGCCGGATGTACGCTCATCAGGATTACGTCTAAAGGCATCTGACTGGCAAATTTCAGCAGCACGCGCAGACCGTTTGCCTACAATAAGATTAACTGCAAGAGCATCATATGGAGCCGAAGATATCAATGGGCTGTTTGACAACTGGATTCAAAACCTTGCTGCCAGTCTTACGGGACCGATTTTTGACGGCAGACGCCGAAGAGCAGAGGTAGATAGAGTACTGGCTGCTGCAGAAGAAAGATTGGCTGAATACAAATATACAGTTTTAAATGCAGTCAAAGAAGTTGAGAATGCTCTGGTGCAGGAAACAATGCAGAGAAAACATCTTGGCGCTCTTAAATTGCAATTAGATGCCGCAGGCAGAGCGCTGATTGAAGCCCGTGAACGATATAAAAAAGGAATCATTAATTATCTTCCAGTGTTAACTGAAATTCTTGCTGTCCAGCGCCTGGAACAGGAACTTATTATCCAGCGTACAATACTGGTTGTTTATCGTGTAAATCTTTATCGTGCACTTGGCGGAGACTGGACTGGTAAGGAACGGGGACGAAATAACTTCCCCGTTCCTAACATTAGGAACGAGAAGAAAAAAAGGTTTTAATAATGAATCCTGATACATTGATACCCACCAATGAAAAAAAAAGGGGGGGGAAATCCCGCTTCTTCAAAATTATTTTACCATTTTTAATTCTTCTTACAGGATTGGCGATTGGATGGTATCTTTTAAAAACAGCCCCTAAAGCACTGAAAAAAAAACCATTAAAACCTATTGAGCATGTACGGATTATGTCTGCTCACCGCACCACAGAAAAAATTGTGCTCCACCTGATGGGCAGCGTGATTCCCGCACAGGAAATCCTGATTAAACCTCGCGTAAGTGGAAAAATAATATCTATCAATCCAAAATTCATGATTGGCGCTTGCTTTAACAAAAGCGATTTTATTCTTCAGATTGACCCGAAGGATTATGAGTTGGCAATAAAATCTAAAAAGAGCAGAGTTTCTCTGGCATCCAATGATCTGAAACTGGAAAAAGGCCATCAGGATGTAGCAAAACGTGAATGGGAACTCTTGAATATGAATCAAGATAAAATTGGGGATAAATTAGACCGTGAACTTGCATTACGTCAACCACAACTGGAAAAAGCCAGGGCAACCCTGCTTGCTGCCAGGGCAGAACTTGAACAAAGCTGCCTCGACCTTGAACGGACGACTGTGAAAGCTCCTTTTGATGGAATTGTCCTTGAAAAATTTGTCGACACAGGTTCCCAGGTTTCCACACAGGAGAAGATAGCCGTTCTGGCGGGTACTGCTAAATTCTGGATAAATGTATCTATACCTGTAGATCGTCTTCAATGGCTTATGATTCCAAAAACCAATACTGACATTGCTTCCCATGCTAAAATTATTTACGGTAATAATTCAGGTCAACATTTTGAACGAAAAGGAAGAGTTAGTAAACTGCTCGGTGATCTTGAAACCGAAGGACGCATGGCAAGAATTCTGGTATCTGTTGATGACCCGCTTGATTTAAAACTTGATCCTGAAAAAACAGAAGCAGCAGCTCCGCCACTTCTCCTCGGTGATTATGTACGAGTCGAAATTTACGGGCGCAGTATAAAAGGAATCTTCAATATCCCCA
>Ga0209633_10004240_pt1 | contig 12939 bp, 8 predicted proteins | sample Cruoilmetagenom1_FD_187290 | JGI IMG/M metagenome (GOLD analysis project Ga0209633, IMG submission 187290) | Oil polluted marine microbial communities from Coal Oil Point, Santa Barbara, California, USA - Sample 1 (SPAdes) (version 2) | ecosystem: Environmental > Aquatic > Marine > Oil seeps ... | reverse complement strand
TATAAAATCACTATAAATTATGATTAAGAAAATAAAATATAGCATACTATTACTTTTTTTATTAGTATCTGTAAATCAGATAAAAGCTCAACATAGTCAAACATTATATTACATGAACAGATTGCCTCAATCTATGCAAATGAATCCGGCAATACAACCTGAATGTGGCTTTTTCTTAGGATTTCCTGGAATGTCATCTGTTCAAATAGGTGTTGGAAACAATAGAATTGCCTTAAGCGATGCTATTCAGAAACACCCAACAGAAGATTCCTTAATAACATTCTTGCATCCACTAGCTAATAAAGAAGATTTTTTAAGCAAAATAAAAAACTTAAATTTCCTTTACGAAGATTTTCATACAAACCTATTTTCATTTGGATTTAGAGCCCACGATTGGTATGCTTCTTTTAATATATCAGAACGTCAAAGTGCTACTTTTACTTATCCTAAAGATTTAATGACATTGGTTCTTAATGGAAATAAAGAATTTAATAATTCTAATATTGACTTTACCGATTTAGATCTTAATATGACTTATTTTAGAGAATATGGCATTAGCCTTTCGAAAAATATTGGATCGCAATTAACTGTTGGTGGTAGGCTTAAAGTTCTTTTCGGAAAAGCAAATGTTAGTGTCGAAAATCATAACTTTAAATTATACTCATCTATCGACTCAATACATATTTCTTCCGACATAAGAGTAAATACATCATTACCTGTTGATTCGAAGACTAATGCAGATGGAGACTTTGATGGCTTCGAAGATTTCGATTCTGTTGATCCATTAGATTTTGCTCTAGACCATTCAAATATGGGTTTTGCCGTAGATTTAGGTGCTGTTTATCGCCCCATAGAAAAAGTATCGGTATCGCTTAGCATTATCGATTTAGGATATATTAAATGGTCTGAAGGAGTAACAAACCTAAACCTTGACGGACAGTTTAATTTTACCGGTATTGATTTAAGCTCAGAATTCGACGAGGATAATGATGACGATCCTTTCGAACTATTAACAGATTCGTTAGAAAATAGTTTTGATATTACCGATAAGAAAGAAAGCTATACAACACCATTAGGAGCAAAAATATATATTGGAGGTTCATATTACTTAACTCCCAAAGTAGATTTTAGCGTATTATCCTTATCGAGATTTTACGAAAATAAAATATACCAAGCTTTTACTTTTAGTGCTAATACACGTCCTATTCGTGGTTTAACAGCAAGTTTTAGCTATTCAATAATGAACGGAACATATAATAATCTTGGATTTGGATTAATATTACGTCCAGGGCCATTTCAAATTTACATAATTTCCGACAATATAGCATCGGCAGCCATGTGGGGACATAAAACAAGTGCAGTAAACTTACGATTTGGAATGAACTTTGCTTTTGGCAACAGAAAGAAAATTAAAGATTATCCTATGCTAGAATCTTCTTTTTAACATAAAATATTTACCTAAGCATTATAATAAGGCTGTCTATACCGACAGCCTTATTATTTCACCCATCTTATATAGAGTCGAAATAATTCATCTCTTGGTCTAATTTTACACACGTTTCTACACTCTGCTTTCCACTCCTTTAGCCTTTCTGTTATATTTTTGTTCTATGCTTTATGAAAAAAGGTCGAAAATATTTTTCATTTTAATGACTTTAGTCATATATTTATATCGAAAACCAAAATTTATTAAATATGAAAAAATTAACTACCTTATTTTTAGCTATTCTACTTTTGCCTTTACTATCATATTCAGGCGGAATAGTAACCAATTCAAATCAAAGTGCATCATGGGTTAGAATGCTTTGCCGCGATGCATCAACAAATATCGATGCAGTATATTTTAATCCTGCAGGATTAACAAAATTAAGCGATGGATTTTACTTCTCGTTAACAAACCAAAGTATTACACAAACAAAAACTATTACAAATAGTTATCCATATTTAAACAACAATGAATTTGTTGGAGATGTTTCAGCACCATTATTCCCTAGTATTTATGCCGCTTATAAATTAAACAAACTTGCCTTTTCATTAGGATTCAATCCTGTTGGTGGCGGTGGTAGTGCCCAATACGACCAAGGTCTTCCTTCGTTCGAAACAGGAATCTCTGATCTTGTTCCCGGTTTGCAAGCTGCAGGACAAAATGTTACAGCATATAGTATTGATTCTTATTTCGAAGGTACATCTGTATATTGGGGATTACAAGGTGGAATATCATTCGAAATTAACGATATGATTTCTGTTTTTGGAGGCTTAAGATATAATTACGGAGTAAATACTTACGACGGACATCTTAAAGATATAATGATTACTTTAGATGGAACTCCTACAAGTGCAAGTGGATTCTTTTCAGGACTTGCAACACAATTATCAACAGGAGCTAGTGACCTACAACCTGCTATAGATGGTGGTGCCGGTACATTAACAATTACTCAAGCAGAAGGACTGGGAGTTATTGATGCTACCACAAGTGCAACTCTTCAAGGAACTTTAACAAGCTTAGGTGTAGCAGATCCTGCTAATTATACTCTGGAAAATACTCAAACAGCTTTTAATACAGGTGCAGCCGAAAATGGCGCAAAATCTGCTTTATTAGCCGACCAAACAGCCGATGTAAAACAAGTGGCAACAGGTTATACTCCAATTTTAGGTGTAAATATTTCGCCTAACGACAAAATTAATATTGGTATTAAATATGAATTCAAAACAAAATTAGAATTCGAAAACGAAACAGAATCTGATATCACTTCAGGCTTCGAAACCGATGGAACACCAATTACAATGTTTCCTGATGGAGGAAAATTTAGAAACGATATTCCTGCAATATTATCAGTTGGAGCATCATACCAAGTATTAGAAGATTTTAAAATATCGACCGGATTCCATATGTATTTCGATAAAGATGCAAATTGGGAAGGTAATGAAACCAATGTAGATAATAATTTCTACGAATTAGCTCTCGGCGCAGAGTATGATGTAAGCGAAAAAATATTATTAAGTGCCGGTTTTCTCCATGCCGAAACAGGAGTTGGTGCTGGTTATCAGACAGATATAAACTACAGTCTTTCATCTAACACCGTTGGTTTTGGTGGCAAATTTGACATTAACCCAATTTTCGATATTAACTTAGGAATGATGTACACAATGTATGCAGAAAACAACAGAATGATAGATTATGGCACAATGGGAAGTTATAAAGAAACTTACAACAAAAGTTCTTTAACATTCGCAATTGGTGTAGATATTAAATTAAACAAAGTTAAATCGGAATAAATAAAATTATATTCGTTTTAAAGAGCCTTCAAATGAAGGCTCTTTTTTAATTAACAATCTGTCTAATTACCCTTTTCAATTTTAGTAATATTAAAAATTATCTTACATTGTAAAATGTAATAATCAAAATATAAAACTGATGAAAACTTTTATTATTCAATTACTACTTAGTTGTTTATTTACACTTTCTCTATCGGCACAAGTATTTGAAAATCCTGCCTATAATCAAAAAAGTCATGAGTCGCTAATTATTGACAAAGTTGAAATAACTTCGACAAATACAATTATATATTTATCGATACAAAATAAATTAGAAAAAGGCGGATGGTTCTGTGCATCAAAAGACATTTCAATTACAGGCAAAACTACTAATAAAGACTATAAATTAGTAAAATCAGAAGGAATTCCTATTTGTCCCGAACAATATCATTTTACTAAAATAAACGAAGTACTAAAATTCAAACTTTTCTTCGCAATAATAGACACATCCGATAACATAATAGATTTAACAGAACATTGCAATCAAGCATGTTTCTTTTTTAAAAATATAATACTTGATAATACTTTTAGCAAGAAACTAAGCAATTTCGAAAAAGGATTAGAATTAATTTCTGATAAAAACTATGAGGAATCAATACAATTATTTGAATCGATATTACAAGGAGAAAATTCAATAGAATCGCACATTTACGGCTTGTCTTTTTACTATCTGATACTTGCTAATAAAGAATTAAACAACAAAGACAAAGTACAATACTGGCATAAAAAACTTATAAATACTGTTATTAATGACAAAGAAACTATTTTACAAAAAATAGAAGAATTAAGTTTAGTTAAAGAATAAACACTAATTCACAAATAAATAATAATCGTTTATTAATAACAGTAGTGCATTTGTGGCAAAAATATTTAAACACCAAATCGATACGATAATTTTACTAAGAAGATATTATGCGGATAAATATCGATTAAATTATTAACATCAGAAAAAGCAAAATTACCATTACTATAATAATCGCTTTTACCCTGCGACCAAACTACATAAAGTATTGAACCCGGTTTATATTCCCAACGTGCAACCAGATTCGATCTAAATTGCAACATATTAAAATTAGGATTCTCAATGCTATAATCTACAGATCCATTAGAATTTTCGTCGATATTATAAATTTCATCATTAACATTATAAGATATTTCATTATCGTTAAATATATGAAATCTATCGTTATATTTATCTGCTATTGGATTAGTTACTCTTTTAAAATTCGAGTATTTCCCGGCAGCAACAAATGGTTGACCATAATATTGAACTGAAAAATCGGGAGTAAGATTTAAGTTAATTCTTATCGACATACTTAATGTCTTCTGATTAATTGATGCAAGAAGATATCTATTATCGCCCATAATGCTCTCGGTAGCAACATATTGCAAATCACTTTGTCTGTTACTGATACTTGGAGAAAAACGTAAACTAAAAGCATCAAATGGTTTATAATTTATTCCTGCCCAAAAATTCCTTATTTCTACCTGATCTTCGAATCCCCAAAGGGTAAATGAGCCAAAACTCAAATTAACATCTTTCCTGTCGTCAGTTCTTAGATTTGTCCACATTCCAAAGTTTCCAGATTCTTTAAATGATGGTCCCCCACGAAGAGATGAAGCAGAAATAGAGCCAAAATCAGGGTTTAACCCCATTCCAAAACTCCAGTAATTTTTAAATTGCATATGAAAATTAATATTAGCACCATTAAAAACATTTGTGCCTCCAAAATTCCAACCGCTCCATTGATTAAAATTCACATTTATACTTCTAAAAATACTAAATGGTTCCCAAATACGATATTGCATCCAAAATATCTGCATAATATTATCAGTACTTCTCAGATATCCCATATCGTTAAGCTCCAATCCGGGTGATTTCCAATTTAAGAAGGCTGCATATTTAAAATGCCCATTACCCATTTTCCCAATTTGTAACGCTCCTCCTGTTCCCGATAAAGAAGTTCTTGATGAATCGACTGATAAATAACTAGCATCTGGACGTTGAAAATATCTGGCCGAAGAAGTTTGTGTATTCAGTATTGCTTCAGGGTCGCCTATTACATGAGAAAATATTCCTTTAAAATTAAAAAAATATGTTTTATCTTTCCATTGATGTCTAAAATCTACACCTCCGGTATATGCTTCTTTATGCAAAAACAACAATTCATCGGAATCAATATTTCTGTTTGTAGCAGTAAATATACCACCAATAGAAGTATTCCCTTCATTAATATCTTTTTGTAATCGTCCTAAGAAATAATTTGTAAATGGCTCAACGGTTTCAAATCTTCTACTTCCTGCATTATCAATCTCAGCTTCTTCTTTATTAGTAATGCTTTCTAGAACCCCAATAGACCAACCATTTTTTGTTTTTCCTGTTAATTTTACTGCCCCTAATATTGTTGTATTATCAGGCATATTAACATATTCATCCGACTCAGTATCGGGATAATAATGTGGTGTTCTTCCTATTCTTCTAGAATAAAACAAATTCTCACTCGACATATCACCATCACCCGGTAAAAGACTGTAGTTCATAATATTTCGACCTTCTATAAAGAATGGTCGTTTTTCGCTAAAATATGTCTCGAAAGCAGTAAGATTTACTTCCGATGGATCTGCTTCTACTTGTCCAAAATCGGGATTGACAGTTAAATCCAAAGTTAAGTTATTTGTAATACCTATTTTACTATCAAATCCAAAAGCAAGTTCACTACGTTTTCCTGTCTGAAATGGATTCCCTTCTTCTTTTTCAAAACGTTCTATTTTACCAACGACATAAGGGCTTATAGAAATTTCCTTTTGGGGTTTTATTTTTTCAATTCCATGAAGCTCGCCAAAATCACTTACCCATCCGGGCGAATCTTGAGGAATAGGGGCCCAAAGATCTAATTCACCTTTACGATAAAAAACTCTTCCTACATTTAAGCCCCATAACTGTTCTTCATTCCCATTAAATCGCAATTGCGATAATGGAATTTTCATCTCAGCAATCCAGCCTTCTTCATTAATACTTGTTTTAACATCCCATATTGGATTCCAATCAAAATCTTCGTTTTCTCCATCATTTGAAATTACAAAATCTGATTTTACACCGGCAGCACTAACCATAAATGAAAAAGCTGTAAGATTGTCATTATAACTATCGAATTGAACCCCCACTTGATCTCCATCCATATTATCTTTATGCTCAATTCTTTTATTAATACTGTCGGGTTGAGTATCGAAAGCCATAATGGCTACATATATATTATTTTCGTCGTACAATATTTTAAATGCCGTTTTTTGCGAGGGCAATTTTCCATCATAAGGTTCTCTTTGAACAAAATCATTACTCCATTCAACTAAATCCCAGGCAATATCATTTAGTTTTCCATCAATTTTAGGACTATTTTCTTTTACACGCCCAGTTATATATTTTTTCTCATCATTATCTGCTTTTACAATAGACATAGCAAAAAATAATAACACAAAAATTAAAAAAATGTTTTTTTTCATGATTCAAATATTTTCAGATTTTCATTCAAATACCAATCCAAAAGCTTTTACAATCTCATTATATGCACTTTATGTGTTTTACAAAAATAGATATATGTCCGATTTTGAATATTTAATGTTCGGAATAGAACATATTTAACAGACGATAGCAAATTATAAATGCTGCATACTTTTGTATTTTTATTTATTAAAACAAAGTATAAATTTTACTAACTTTGAAATATATTCAACATACATTAAAACAAACAATACTGTAATGAAAAATATTATTCTATTACTAGTGCTTTCGTTAAGTTCGGCAGGAATTTATGCACAAGACATTAAACTTCCTAAAAAAATATCAAAAATTGAAACGAAAAATATCACCATATCAAATAATAAAAAAGAATATGAAAAACTTTTCGAAAAAGAGTTTGAAGAATATTCTAAAAGAAATATACAACATATATACGATATTATACCGGAGAACTTACCTGATTGGTTTTTTACTTATCCTTCAAATTCAAATAATACATATCTTGCCATAGGCATATCAGATCCTAATATGACAGAAGAAGAGGCTATTCAACAAGCATCTATTCGAGCAAGGGGCATAATTTCATTATTAAATAATTGCGAATTCAAAAATATTACCGACGATTACACAAATTTACAAGAATCAAAAAGATCATCTGAATATGCAACAAAATTTCAAGACTTTGCAAAAGCTAATGCTTCTCTAAATTTTAATAATCGAAAAATTAAAATCGTAAATAAATTCTTTACAAAATATAATGAAGCAATAGTTTTATTAAAAGTTCAAGTTACTAATAAACAAGAAAATATTACTTCAACATCGGTTGTTAGCGAACATATGCAAATATTTATTGAGAATGATATTGGAGTAGAGAAAATTGAATTCTTTAATTTTAAAATTAAAGAACTTAACAAGCAAACAGATTCTATTAATAATTTAAAATATAGTTATCGGAAAATTAACACAGAATTTGAGATAAATTCTCAATGGAATAATAAAATATACGAATTCCCAGATAGATCATTTAATTACCAGAATATTTCTATCGATGATATTAAAATTGATTCATTAAATATTATTTCGAACAGATGCAATAAAGGTTTATGGAATGCATACATAACTACCCTTTTAAGCAATATGACCTTAAAGTCTAAAAAATTCCCTGCAAATATTAAAAACTCAAATGATAATTACAGCACAAGCAACCAAGATTTGATTAGAACAATTTCTAAAAATAAATTACAATTCGATATAAACAATACAAAAATTAAGGCTAATAATTTATTTCAGAAGATTTCTGCAATAAAAATTAACTAAAAATAAATTATATTCCCTTAACATTACGATACTTATTGCTTTATAATATTCAGCCAAGTTATATATTATGTAGTTTTTAAAGTAATTAAATTATTCTACTAAAATAATGAATAAAATTATTTTCAGAATATCTAGTTTAATATTACTAAATTTATATTTAGTAATAAATATATATGCTCAAGACCCTTATACTGTCTCTACCTACAAACTATCTAAACCATTATCCATAAGTATAACTAATTATTCGGGAGATAAACAATCACAAAAAATAAATACAAAGTTAAAAAATACAATAAAAGTAAAAGTTACTGATTCAAATAATAATACTGCATCTAATGTTGGTGTAATATTCAGAATACTATCATCTCCACAGAATTCAAAAAAATTCAAAATAACAAAACAAATAGTCTATACCGACACATTAGGAATAGCAGAAACTGAAGTTTATCTTGGCGACAAACAAGGGGAATACATTATTTCTGCACAATTAAAAGACAACACATTAGGCAAATTATTAATATATTCTTTTACTGCTCGCAAATCGAACTGGGTATTTATTTTATTTATTGGTTTATTAGGAGGTTTAGGTTTATTTTTTCTAGGAATGGGAATAATGAGTGAAGCCATGCAAGAAGCAGCCGGCGATAAAATGAGGTCGATTCTTAGCCGATTAACACATAAAAAATTTATTGCTGTAGCTATTGGAGCATTTGTAACAACCATAATACAAAGCAGCAGTGCCACAACAGTAATGCTTGTTAGTTTTGTTCATTCGAAGCTTATACGCTTTAAGCAAACTCTTGGAATAATTCTTGGGGCAGGAATCGGTTCTACTATCACCGCACAACTTATTGCTTTTCGTTTATCAAACTATTCATTACTTTTAATTGGATTTGGATTTCTATTTAGTTCATTTTCTAAAAAAGCACAAATAAAAAATATCGGAAAAAGTATTTTAGGCTTTGGGATTCTCTTCTATGGAATGCACATTATGTCTAACTCAATGGTTCCCTTACGAACATACTCTCCCATTGTAAATGCTTTACTTCAATTAGAAAATCCTCTTATTGGCATTTTAGCAGGAACATTATTCACAGCTCTTATTCAAAGTAGTGGGGCTTTTATTGGGCTTATGGTTGTTCTTGCAACTCAAAATTTATTATCATTAGAAGCTAGCATTCCTCTAATTCTTGGAGCAAACATAGGCACATCAATAACAGCGATACTTGCTAGTTTAAAAGCAAACAACGAAGCAAAAAGAGTAGCTCTAGCTCACACTATTTTTAAAGTTATTGGAGTAATCCTTTTTATTTGGTGGATTCCTCAATTTTCAGAGCTTATTCAATATTTGTCACCTAAAGGAACAAATATATCCGGCAATGTTATTCCACGACAAATAGCAAATGCACATACTTTCTTTAATATTACTTTAACTATTTTATTTCTCCCTTTTTTAGATTTCTTTGCAAAAATAATTTCAAAAATATTACCCCAAAAGCCGGATGTTCAAAAAGCAAAATTACATACAAAATATTTAAACTTCAAGCATATAAAAACACCATCATTAGCGCTATCGCTTGCCAAACAAGAAACAATAAGAATGGGAAAACTAGTTCAAGATATTAACTCTGATATTATTATTCCTTTTCTAATAAAAGATAAAAAATTATTCACAAGCATAGAAATAACTGAAAAAGAAATTAACTTTTTAAGAGATAGAATAACATTATTTCTCTTGAAAATTGTAAATGAAAAAACTAATGATACTCGAGTAAATGAGGCATTTCAAATAATGTACACTGTTAAGGAATTTGAACAAATAGCCGATATTATCTCCAAAAAAATGGCATATAAAGCAAGAACATGGTCAGACAGTAACTACGAATTTTCAAAAGAAGGTAAAGAAGAATTAGTAAATTATCATAATAAAACTCAAAAACAGTTAAGTAGAGCTCTTAAAGTTTTTCAGGATGTAAATCTCGAGAAAGCTAAAGTCATGACAAAAAAATACAGCAAATATAGAGATATGTCAATTGAATTAGAGAAACACCACTTTGAAAGATTACTTAATAAAGTAGATGATACTATTTCGAGCAGTAAAACTCACCTCGAAATAATGAGCGATTTACGCTCAATAAATAGTCATGCAACAAACATTGCAGGAATATTACTTAAATGGTCAAAAAATACTCCTGAAAATAAAAATTAATCTACTTTTGCCAATATATTCAATTTGGATAACAATACAAATCAAAGATATTATGCAATCAATAAAAGAAATATATAAAATAGGATATGGACCATCTAGCAGTCATACAATTGGTCCGTACAAAGCAGCTAGTTATTTTTACAACAAGAACACTAAAGCTCAATCATTTACAGCATCCTTATATGGCAGTTTAGCAGCAACAGGAAGAGGACATCAGACCGACCAAGCAATTATTAATGCTTTTAAAAGCAAGGAAGTTAAGATATTTTGGAAAGATAACATAGAATTACCTCTTCATCCAAACGGAATGATTTTCGAAGCTTTAAACTCAGAAAATAAAGTTATAGATAGTTGGGAAGTTTATAGTATTGGAGGTGGAGATTTGCAAGATAAAAATGGAATTCTAAACAACAAGAAAATATATGACAAAGCTAATCTATCAGATATACTAGATTACTGTAACATGCAAGGAAAAACTTTTTGGGAATATGTTGAAGACAATGAAGGACCTGAAATATGGGAATATCTAAAACATATATGGAGCATAATGAAAGAAACTATTCGTAATGGTATAGAAAATGAAGGAGTGTTACCGGGCGATATTCATTTGCCTCGAAAAGCAAGCACTTACTATATTAAGGCTATGAATTCTCATGATACTATAAAAAATCAAGGTTTATTGTTTTCTTATGCCTTAGCAGTATCAGAAGAAAATGCCGCTGGTGGAAGAATAATAACTGCACCAACATGTGGTTCTTCAGGAGTTTTACCCGGATTGTTATATTATTTATATAAAGAATCGAATATAAACGAAAACAAAATAATAAAAGCACTTGCAACAGCAGGTTTAATAGCGAATATTGTAAAGACTAATGCATCAATTTCCGGAGCAGAAGTTGGTTGTCAGGGAGAGATAGGAACGGCATGTGCTATGGCAGCAGCAGCTGCAACTCAAATAAATGGAGGTTCGTTACGACAAATAGAATATGCCGCAGAAATGGGTTTCGAACATAATTTAGGATTAACATGCGACCCGGTGGGAGGTTATGTGCAAATCCCTTGTATAGAACGAAACGCTATTGCAGCAGCTAAAGCTCAAGAATGCTCCGTTTATTCTTTATTCACTGATGGAGGACACAAAATTTCTTTTGATGATGCTGTCGATACAATGGCAGAAACAGGACGAGATCTTCAAAGCGCATATCGAGAAACTGGAATTGGAGGTTTAGCTAAAAGATGGAAACCTTTTAATTTATAATAATAAAATAAGAAACCTCGGAATATAAATTCCGAGGTTTCTTATTTTTATTTAAAAAGGTTTAAACCCAATAATTTCTCTTACTTCTTTTATGGTTTTCACAGCACTTTCTCTAGCTTTTTCAGCTCCATGCTTCACAACCTTACTTAAATATTCATCATCAGCTAAAATGTCAATTATCCTTTCACGAATAGGTGTTGTAACATTTATTATATCTTCAGCTAATTGTTTTTTCAAATCACCATATCGTATTTCACAATTATTATATTTCTTGTTAAAATAATCAATTGTATCTTTTTCAGATACTGCATTCATTAAGGTAAATAAATTTTTTATTGCTTCGGGTTTTTCTTGATTTAACTGCGTTGGTCCACTATCAGAAACAGCTTTCATTACTTTTTTTCTAATAGTTTTTGCATCATCGAATAAATATATTCCATTTCCCTCAGATTTTCCCATTTTCCCACTACCATCTAATCCCGGTATTTTTATTAATTCATTTCCAAAATTATATGGTTGAGGCTCTTTAAAATATTTTACCTTATACATATTATTAAATCTTCGAGCAAATTTTCGCGTCATTTCAAGATTTTGTTCTTGATCTTTTCCTACTGGAACTTTTGATGCTTGATGTATTAATATATCAGACGCCATTAATACAGGGTATGTTAATAATCCGGCATTTACATTTTCAGGATTTTTTCTAACTTTATCTTTAAAAGATGTCGTACGCTCTAATTCTCCTACATAAGCATTCATGTTCAGTAGCAAGTATAATTCTATTACCTCCGGCACATCCGATTGCAAGTAAATAGTTGACACATCAGGATTTAGTCCGGCTGCTAAATACTCAGCTAAGACTTGCTTTACCCTACCATGTAAATCATCGGGAGTAGGATGAGTAGTTAGTGAATGATAATCAGCAATAAAAAAATAACAATTCGCATCATGTTGCATTCTAACAAAATTCTTTAGGGCTCCAAAATAGTTTCCTAAATGCAAATTCCCTGTAGAGCGTATTCCACTGACAACCGTTTCCATATATAAAATATTTAATAAATTTGTACCTTTGTAAGTAATGAATTTTTCTTAATACCTTTATTAAAATTATTAATTTTTAATAAAAAACAAATATCTTTGTTAAAATTCTTTCATGCAAATATAATTACAACATAAAAAATTAACATCTTAATTTATTTTTTTTATAAAAATTTAATAATAATATGATAGCTTTCTTAAAATTTATACTAGTCTTTTCTATCTTGTATTTTATTTTAAAATACTTAATAAAATATTTTTTCGCACGACACATAAATAATCTCC
>Ga0209633_10004239_pt1 | contig 12939 bp, 16 predicted proteins | sample Cruoilmetagenom1_FD_187290 | JGI IMG/M metagenome (GOLD analysis project Ga0209633, IMG submission 187290) | Oil polluted marine microbial communities from Coal Oil Point, Santa Barbara, California, USA - Sample 1 (SPAdes) (version 2) | ecosystem: Environmental > Aquatic > Marine > Oil seeps ... | reverse complement strand
CCCCGATTGTCTGCCTGTATCATTTCCTCAAGCACACTGTTTGCAGTATCGACTGCCGCCTGCTGATCACCAAATTCAAACATAGGTGAAAATAGTGAACACATCAGAAAATTCCCCAGGCCTGCCTCATAACCACTGATAAATTCATAATGCCCTGAAGGAAATATGTGCATTTGCTTACTACCTTCCGCCAGCCTGGCCAACGCCCCGGACTCCATCCCAGGTTTAATCACGGAATCAACCGGCAGCAACATTAAATTCATAAACCAGGGTGTCAGCATAACACCAAAATAATATTGGCCCCATTGCCTGAAATTAACGGCCTCGACGCGTAACACGGGATTACACATGGGCATATCCTGCATACGCTCGCGTTCAATATTTTGAAACACCGCTTCTAGTTTTCGAGTGACCTGTATCATGGCGCCCGTTTACTCCCCTACCACCAAAAAGCCGTCTTTATTGCTATCGCAATTGGGGCAGGACCAGTGCGCCGGCAACTCTGAAAACGGCGTACCCGCTGGTATCTGCCAGTAGTCATCACCAATGTCCGGGTCGTAGGTATACCAGCAGATCCTGCATTCCAGTTTGCTGTCAGCCGCCAGCTTACTATCATCGCCACCATAAGAGCCGCCAAAAAATGAACTCATCAGGCATAGACCTCTCTGATCTCCTGCAGGCGTTGCGCGCTGTCGGCAATATCCTCGCTCGCGGCACAGGCCACGCCCGGCACCGGAGTCACTTCCAGGGTATTGAGGATAATCGCATCCTGGGAATTAAAGTACTGTACCCACCAGACATTGTGGGTGGCGGTGCTCGTCACCCGGCAGTTGCCATAGCCACGGGATAAAATGGTTACCACGCCCTTGCCAAGGGTTTGACTGAGAAAATCGAGATCGGCATCATTTTGTGGCAATAGGGTCAGATTAATAATATGCGCTTCACTGGCCTGATCAGAATCAACAATCTTGTCATTGAGTTCACTCAGTAAGGGGATGGCATTGTTCACATCCTCTGGATGCACCGTCTTTTCAAGACGCTGTTGAATACTATCACCGACAAAGCTTGCCGCCCTGATCACGGCCGGGATATCGGCAACCTCAAGTGTATCTTTTACTATCTCTGCATGAGCGCCCAGATACTGCACGCGCCAGACACCCGCCAGCACCGCTTCCTGTATGCGTATTTGTTGTGCAGCGGAAAACAGAATACTAACTTCACCCTCACCCATGATCTGGTCAATAAGCGTGCGGTTATCTGCATCCAGCACGGATAAATTGATGACCCCTATAGGGCCACCGACTTTATAGGTCCCCAGCAACCCCTGTAGCTGCCGTAAAACTTCATTTGCCTGTTGCAGGGAACCAATGGATTCAGCCACATCCGGCATACTATAGGTGGTCATTTCCGCGGGCATGGACATAAAGGCCAGCTCCGCGCCGTCATCATCGGCGGGCGGATTGGCGGGGCCGATGCCGCCCACCGGCGTTGAAAAATCAGTCATGCATACCCCCCTTGCATCATTATAGGTTACTGGCAGTCTCTTGTTGTTTCAGCGCCAATGCTGGGGCCTGTCCCGGTGTTGCTGCCAGCAGGCGCTCAAATTCACACGTAAAGTCAGACCAGTTCTGCATACCGGTAATCACCCCCAGGTATTCTCCACGCCGCAAAAACACCAGTGCCGGCCAACAGTTAAAGGCATAGCGTTTGTGTAATAGCCTCTCTGCGGCTTCAGCGACTACGGCGGCAGTCAATTGTCCGCCAAACTCCACCATTAACTGCGGCAGAACCACGGCGACATCATTACTCTCGGGAAAGTGCCTTGGGTGTTCGGTAAAGAACAACACCACATTATCATGCGCCTGTAAAAATGCATCGACGTTGTCTTCTGTTAACAGGGCATACTGGTGTTTATCGAGCAACGCCTGAATATGTGGTGAACGCATCATGACGTTGACTCCGTATTGGTTTTAAAAAAATTGGGGAGCTGTGGCTCTCTGTCTATCAGGTCTGCAAATAAATGGTCCAGGTTGGTCTCACCCTGCATGGCGAGGTTGACGGCCTGCACCGCATGGGTAACACGTTCCGCGTCCTGCTCGCTCAGCACTTCACGGGCGCTATCCATAAACACCAGCACCCAGGTGCCGACAGGCTGCTCACCAATCAGCAGGGTATCAATGCATTTGCGTTCACCCATACCTTCACACCAGGCATAGCCCGTTTCAAGCGCAGTGATCTTCATGGGAATGCCAATACACATTAGCCCGCACTTCTCACTGGCATAGCGGGAGCTGGCGTAGGTGCCGTTTTTGTAAGTGCAGCTCTGCAAGGAAAGTCATGGCCGTAGCGATGACTTGAGTGCTTTCGCACATCCATGTGCCTCGCGCTATAAGTACGTCCTGCACATAAGTAAAAAACAAGCATACGGACGCGAAGACAAGCCAGAACCGCAATAGGCCGAAGCACCGAACAAAATAAATAGGGTTTAAATTGCATAGTCGTTTGTTATTCCCTTAAATCCTGATCGTCGTGGCCGCCGGCTGAGAAGTACGGCCTAATACTTGCCTCGATGGTCGACATCGACGCTGATAGCATCACACGCTAACGCTATCCGACGATAGTCCACATTAAATTCCCCTGATAACACTACCCGCGAGTCCCCCTCACGCAGCGCGGCCTCTTCCGAGGGACGTTCACCCTCGTATCGTTTGAGACCCAGGGCATGGTCAGTAGTGTCTATAGCATGTCGTGGTTGAAATTGAATTTGAAAACGGCTCAGATACTCAAACGCAACATCAATCGCAGGCTCGATTTGGGTTTTCACCGCTGGGCGCAGACTACCACCGTAATCCTCCAGTTCCACGGGTTGGACACCCACGAGTAATAAGTGCTCGGGATAGTCACCCAGCAACTCCGCCATGGCCAGGACTTCCTGGAAACCGGTCTGGTGCAGGCTCATTTTTTTAGCGCCGAGAAATTTGGGGACGGCATCGCCCTCAATGATTTTGAGGGTTGCCGGTGACAGGCCATAGTCAATGGCATCGAAGACGATGAGTATGTCCGCCAACTGCACATGCTGGACCAGATAAATTCCCTGGGTACCACCATCCATAACGGTAACATTTGCTGGGATTTCGTAGTCCCGCTGAATAATTTCTGCAACACGGACCCCAAAACCTTCATCGGCCCAAAGTACATTACCAATCCCTAATAAAAGGACCGATGGTGAAGCTTGCATGTCATTCCCCTTATTTTTAAACAGGTAACGCAATCAGCATGCCATGAGGGGAATTTAGAATAAGATACTGTTTTGTATTAGAATTTATTCGGCATGCCAAGTATAGCTACGTAACAAATGGAACAACTATGTACAATATCCATCAAAATTGACAACAATGTAACCACTATTGGTGCGTATGTCTTTTACCAATACTTTATATTATAGCTGACCCGTTAACTCCCTCCGGGAGAGGGAGTTAGATCTGTGCCAACCCACAAGTTTCCCTGAGGAACCAGATATTAACGCCCATCATCCACATGGCGCGTGTCTCTAAAGGTGCGCCAGCCACTAAACATGGAACTGATGATGGACTGCCGTGACATGATATCTTCACGGATTGCCACATAGATATGCAAGATGATAAAACTGACGATGTACCACATCACCAGGTGGTGCCAGGTATGTACATCTTGGCTTTGGCCGAACAATGGGATGACCCAGCTACTAAATAAATTGTACTGCCAGCTACCCATGCCCTCACCTTGGCCGTATAGCGCAAAGCCAGTAATGATCATAAACATCATACCCCACACCAGCATGACATGCATGAAGATCACCGCCAGCGGATTATGACCGGTATACTTGCGCGGTTCTTTGGCGAGAAAGGAATACCACTTCACTTCATGGATAACACCGTCCCAGAAGTCACGGCTAAAGATTGGGGGTAGAAAGATCTGCCGGGCATGGTCGTTACCGACAAAGACCCAGTAGATGCGAAACAAAAAACCAATCGCAAGGACATAGCCCGCCGCAAAATGGGTAAAGCGTATATAACTCATGACAAAGTGATCGCTCGCCTCGCCAGGCATACTCGGCAAGGGGCTGGCAATGAAATAGCCGCTAACCGCCAGCACGACAATCGCCAGGGCATTAATCCAGTGCCATAAACGCACCGGCGCTTCATAGACATAAACTGCCGGTTCCGAACGTACCATTGTTGCTTTGCTTGTCATGACTCCCCCATCCTCAAATTTGCGTTACAGCCTGGTTATTTGCCTTTTCTCCGTTGGCCTTGCCGAAAAAATAACGCCTGCAATTGATGGCCCAATGCTTACGCTTTCCGGGTAAAATATTGTTACGCCTTGGCACTAAGATACCGCCAGGTAAACACCGCCAAGCGCGATGGCCGCGCCCGTAAGGCGAACAATTTTATCAAAACTGCGTTTCTGTATGCCTATGCCAACAAGCATACCCATAATATGTAAGGCTGCGGTTGCCAGCACGAAACCAATACTGTAGGTAATAAGACCAGCACCATGCGCTATTTCAGCGCCATGTGCATAGCCATGAAACACCGCAAAGAGCCCTACAACACCGATACTCACGGCCATAGTGAATTTAAACGCACCACTAATAAGAGTGCCGAGTACGATTACGGAGACAATAATACCTGTCTCTGCAAAAGGTAGAGAAACACCTGCAAAGCCGAGCACGCCACCAATGACCATCGCCGTAACAAAGCTGCCCGGCACCAGCCACAATGCACGACCTCCCATTTGGGCGGCCCAGAGACCAACGGCAAACATTGCCAGCACGTGGTCCAGGCCACTAAAGGGATGAAAAAATCCATGCAAAAAACCTGACGTACTCCCCAAAACGGTATGGGCCATTGCCGACAGGGGGACTAAATAGATTGCCGTTATGGCAAATAAAATATTTCGAGAAATGAGTTTATTCATGGTTTTCTCCTTTTTCACTATGCTTCAGTGGCAACGATATATTGAAGACATTAATCACGGCTAGAATGCTAGCCACCGATAGAAATATTGTCTTCGTTACATCAACCCGTTGGTTATCGAACCTTGACCTCGGTCAGCTCTTCACCCTCTTCACTCATGATATGTGTCGAACAGGCCAGGCAAGGATCAAAACTATGCAGGGTGCGTAAAATTTCGACCGGCTCTTGCGGACGCTCTACCTTGGTATTCAACAGTGATGCCTCAAAGGCACCGATGTTACCGGCCTCATCACGAGGGGAACCATTCCAGGTTGTCGGCACCACGCATTGATAGTTATCAATCCTGGTATCTTTGATCTTGATCCAATGCCCCAGTGCACCACGTGGCGCCTCGGTAAAACCAACGCCTTTGGCCTCTTGCGGCCAGGTCGCAGGCTCCCATTTATCAGTATTCGCCGTGGCGGAATCACCTGCCTTGATATTGGCAATCATCTTGTCCATAAAGTAACGCATCTTTTGTGCCGCCCACTGTGCCTCCAGACCGCGCGCCGCCGTACGTCCCAGTGTTGAGAACAATGCACTGACAGGCACATCCAGCGTCTTGAGGACAAAATTGAGCTGCTCGGTAATTTCCTTATCACCCTTGGCATAGCCGATGATATAACGGGCCAGGGGTCCCACTTCCATAGCATGCCCCTTCCAGCGTGGCGCCTTGATCCAGGAGTATTTCGCGCTCTCATCGATCTCCTGAATATTCGTCCTGCTACCCTTGGTCTTGCTGCCCAGTTCATAATCGGCCTCGGTAATTCCGTCCCAGGGGTGCAGGCCCTTCACACCGCCTGGATACTTGTACCAGGAGTGTGGTACAAATTCCTGGATCTCATCCGGGTTACGCAGATCGATGTCGTGCACCTCTTTGAGATTACCGTTAATAATCGCGCCACGTGGCATCATCAGGTTTGCAGTGGAGTAATCATTGGCCTTGTCCGGGATATCGCCATACGCCATGACATTCGAACCCGCCAGACCACCACCGTAGAGCCAACCCTTATAGAACTGAGCGATTGCCAGTAAATCCGGTATGTAGACGTTGTCGATAAACGCTTGGGTCTGATCGATGATCGACGAGACCTGATTCAGGCTGGTCATATTTATGGCACCCACTGAACCGATCCCATCAATATTAATGGCACACGGCACGCCACCCACCAACCAGTTGGGGTGCGGGTCTTTACCACCAAAAATGGCACGGATCTTCATTATGTCTTTCTGGAAGTCCAGCGCCTCCAGATAATGCGTTACCGCCATCAAGTCTGCTTCGGGTGGCAACAGATAGGCCGGATTGGTCCAGTAACCATTTTTAAAGGGGCCTAGTTGTCCATTCTCGACAAACTTCTTCAGCCGGTTTTGCACATCACGGAAATAACCCGGTGAAGACTTGGCGTGATGTGGTGATACCTTTTGTTGCAGTTCCGAGGTTGCCTTGGGATTGGCCTTCAGGGCATTGATCGGATTTATCCAATCCAGCGCATGCAGGTGATAAAAGTGCACCAGGTGATCTTGGGCTTGCAGGGTTAATTGCATGATATTGCGAATCGAGTTGGCATTCTCCGGGATCTGGATCTGCAATGCATCTTCCACCGCACGTACTGAAGTCAGTGCATGGGTGCCGGTACAAACACCGCAAATACGCTGCGTAAAGGCCCAGGCATCACGGGGGTCACGTCCTTTGAGGATCACCTCCAGCCCACGCCACATGGTGCCGGTAGAGACGGCATTGCGAATAATATTATTGCTATCCACATTAACTTCACAACGCATATGACCTTCGATACGCGTTACCGGGTCGACCACCACGCGCTTGCCGGAAGTATCCAGCTTGAAACCGTTTGGAGTATTTTGCACGCTCATTATTCTTGATCTCCCTTCTGCTGGGCACGTTTAATCGCGGATACCGCCAGATGCGCTACTGTAGCGGCACCGACAACGCCCGCTACTGTGCCGCCGATCTCGTCGGCATTCGCCTCGATACCAAATTGATTAATGTTGCTTAAACGATTATAGAAACCACCCTTGTCCCAAAAACCATCTTCGGAACAACCGAGACAACCGTGACCGGCCTGAATTGGAAAAGAGGTTCCGCCATTCCACTTCACCGTGGAACAGGCGTTGTAAGTCGTTGGCCCCTTACAGCCCATCTTGTACAGGCAATAACCCTTGCGTGCGCCTTCGTCATCCCATTTTTCAACAAATTGTCCCGCATCAAAGTGTGCACGGCGATAACATTTGTCGTGGATACGCTGGCTATAAAACATCTTGGGACGGCCCTGACGATCCAATTCCGGGAAACGATCAAAGGTCAGAATATAGGTAATAACGGCCGTCATGACTTCCGCAATCGGAGGACAACCGGGAACTTTGATCATGGGTTTACTTGCCAGGCCTGGCATTTTATGTACAGGCACGGCATGGGTAGGATTAGGCCGTGCAGCCTGTACACAACCCCATGAGGCACATGAACCCCAGGAGATAACGGCCTTGGAGTGTTCTACCGCAAATTTAAGTTGTGCAGAGAAAGGCTTGCCACCAACGATGCAACTCATACCCTCCTGATTGAGCGGTGGATTACCCTCTACGGCAACAATATAGTTACCTTTATACTTGTGAACGGTCTCTTCAATAATGGCCTCGGCCTGATAACCAGCCGCGGCCATAAGGGTGGCGTCATAATCCAGTGATATCATGGACAAGATAACGTCTTTAGCCAGTGGGTGTGCAGAGCGAATGAAGGATTCCGAACAGCAGGTGCATTCAAGACCATGCAGCCATAACACCGGGATACGTGGCTTGGTCTCCATGGCATGCGCAATTTTGGGAATAAAGGCAGGACCGAGTCCCAGGGCCGCTGCCGTCAGGCTGCAAAACTTCATAAAACTGCGGCGCGTAATCCCCTGCCGACGCATCACATCATAAAAGGTCTCGGTCATGACCAGCATCCTCCCATTGTATTTTTGAACAACTGTTGTTGTTCTTTTTCCTATATCAATAGCAAGACCAATGCCATGCAGACGATTTTGTTTACTTACAATGAGTTAGCAGAATTCGCAGATAGATGCAGGTTTATAAACTGGATACTGATTAGTGGATTTGTTGTTGGCAGTGTAAAGATGGTTACCACTGGCTCAGGTTGGATGTAATTGTGACTAAAGTCGCTCAGTGCAATGAGGTAGCACCTTAGGGAAAACTACATGGCATTCGATATTCTTCGTAGGGTGCAATCTTATTACACCTTTCGAGTCAAAACATTCGGTGCAATGAGATTGCACCATACCAAAAGATAAAATATTTTCAACCCCCGTAGGGTGTAATCTTATTACACCTTTCGAGCCAGGACATTCGGTGCAATGAGATTGCACCCTACGACATACATCGTCAAGCCTAAAGCATTCGATAATCTTATGAGGGGAGTAATCTTATCATACCTTTCGAGCCAAAATATTCGGTGCAATGAGCACGATTCCAGGAATGGAGAAGATACGAGCCCAAGGATGGGCGAAGGTAGAACAATGCAGGAGCAATTGTCGAGAGTAGTGCCAGAAACATCCACCACGGAATCCAGCAATTATAGGTGCTGGATTTTCGCCTTTAGGATTTCCTTTTATTTCATCACCTGTTCGGGAATAGTCGCTTCGGCATAAGCTCGTAATTCATGAATGCGCTAAAGCGAGGTTGGCTATTCCTATTGCTGGTGAATATAACCCGTAACGCATTAGCTCAGTTGGGAGAGAACTGAATAGATCCGGTAGGGGTTCTCTACCAGTTTATTCAGCAAATCAAGTTCCTTGTCCGCCAAATAATGATAACCGCTGTCTAGATCACGCTTGAGGGAATTCACGAGAGTGTCCGGTACAAGTCTGCTGCCGACAAAGTGGAAGTACCAGGCGCCGGGATAACCGGCAGCGCGGTCGAAGTCACGGATTTGATTACACAGCTCCGCCCCGCTCTGGCTAACATCCCACGGGAATGGTTTCAGCGTACGGGCATGTATCGACATCGGCCTGGCCGTGTACGGCGTACTCGCATCGGCAGTATAACGTTCCAGGTCGGCGATGAGCCAGTGTTCACTGAAGTGGCCGCGATCGGGGGCCCGGCTTTCTGACCAATCGGACATAAACCGAGCCAGTGGTGGCATCCCGTCACAGTGTGCATTCTGCTGAGCCAGCACCTCACGTATGTTGACGAGCCGCACGAAACGATAATGCGGGCTACCGACGGCATGGGCCTCTACCTTCGCGCGGACAATCGGCTCAACCAGATCCTGGTAGTCCAGTGGTAGTCGCTCGGGATCAAAAAGTTTTCGGTCCAGTATTTCGTGTATTTCTTCTATTTCCAGCTGTACAAAATCCTCGGGGGCAGGACCATAAGCAGCGACAAAGTAATTACTGCGCCCCATATGACGGGTTGCCAACAGCCCAGCATTAGAATAACGCTGCACGAATTGATCGAAATTATCACCACACTTCACCAACTCGGTAGCGACCCAGGCCTCCAGGTCATTGGTCAGACGATTGCCATCGGCGTCAAGTATGCCTCCAGCGCGATGCCAACCGCCCTTGCTAAGCACATAGCTGAATGTACAATCAGGAAGCACTTGTTTGGTGGCAGCGAGCAACACATTATGATGGGGACGTGGTGGCGTTGCTTCGATGGCATTTATAAAACTTTGCAGTGTCTGGTCGTCTGGAATTGTACAGTTCACGATGCTTCCTCATTCTATTTAGTTGTATTGTACGGCAACCACACCGGTGAGACGTGCCTGGAAATGGATTCAGTCATAACCGGCAAACAGTCATTCGGAGAAAAAATGACATTAGCCAAATAATCCACCACGTAACATTGCCTTGTACCTTTTCATTACCGGCTTGGAAATACTGGCTTCGGCATAGACACGTCACTCATGAATACGCTGAAGTAAATCTACATCTTCCTGTTGCCGAGATTCTTTGATGGTTTGGTGCGCTTCACTATCGAACAAAACACCTTTAGTGGGTCGGACAACGTCGTAGATCTCCATAATCGCAGCCTTTTCACCGGGCAACATTTTTCATTTTCCATCGAGGATTTTCAGCACCACAGTTATCGTGCAGTCGACATCTGTAGGACTAAAGTCCTGTCCTGCAGCCCATTCGGCCGCAGGATGTATGCCTGTAGGTGTTTGCATGAGCCTGACAATATTAAACTTGCAAAAAATCGCTACCAAAGTCTTCTTTATATACCAGTATATAGGTATCCAGCAATTCATGCTCACTACTATTTCCGTGTATCTCGACCACGGCGGCTTTGATTTCCGTATCCATCATGCTGGCGACCACATCGAATTCCATGCTCATGCCGTTGAAGGTAATATCTGCCATTGTAATATCCTCAACTAGTTAACATTTTGCCCTAACCCCTTGGGTAAACTACCCATAATTGCCTCGATCTGTAGCGTGGAGTACACACAATGAACCCATAGGGTTCTGCGAGCTAAAATGGTCCTTTGGGCCTGGGTTTCACAAGCTCAACTGGTAATTTTATGTTAATTCTATTCTTCAAATATTATTTTTGCCAACTAAATATGCGTTCTGAATTGCAATCCCCTTAGGTAGTAGCAGCACCCGCGGCAGGGCGGGGGCACTGTACTCAACGTAGAATACTCAATGGAGAGTATTGGCCTCAAAGGCCGACCTAAACCGCACGGGTTCCATTGCTAATGCCTGGTATTTGGAATTTTTATTTAGGCTTCAATAGCATGCCGTTCACTATCCAGGACCAGCCTGCGTGGCATCTCTTCATATTCAGTCGGGATAGTCTTACTAAGCACAGTATCCTCGTGTTGCGCATAGTGATGGCTCTACACCACTTCGGCGTAAACGATTTTCTCGAGCATCTTTATGCAATCACGATTATCGAAGTATCCTTTAAAATAGTTAATGCGTTTGTCCAGCCCGTTAGCTTACGGCAGGGTGGTTCATTACCGGCAGGCGATTTAAAACAGCGACAATTTAATTTTGTCTCTACCCGTTTAACTCCGGTGATTTGATAGATAATCAAGCAGCGAAGGTTCAATCTCCTCCCAGGCATAGTCGGTAACCGCCGTAATACCCCTTGCCCTGAGCTTCTCGGTCGGGCCGTCACCGATTTTCGCAACAAATACCGCGCTGCAATCCTTAATGGTTTCGAGAATTCCGCCGAGAGCACCTGTATCCGAATGGCCGCCGAGGCAATAATGACTCACCTCACGCTTCTCCAGCAGGTCACATTTCGCCTTGCTCACCTCATAGACAAAGAACTGCCTGGCATGACCAAAGTGTTCACTAATGGCCATGCCCTCCTTGCTCGCCACGGCATAGCGGCAAGTAGCACTCATGCCGGTAAAGCCTCATCCAGTAATACCGCCAGGTGTGCCGATGTGCGATCCACGCCTTCCTTAATTTGATGACGGCAGGAAAAGCCGTTGCAAAGAACGCGTGCAGCAGGCTTTTCTCTCAGTGCGGGTAAAAGCGCATCCTCTGCCATTTGCATGGAGATCCCGGCATGTTCCTTTTCCAGGCCAAAACTGCCCACCATGCCACAACAACTGGCCTCAATGAGCTCAAAATCCAGTCCGGGTATCATCTTTAAGACTTTACGCATTGACTTCATGGCACCGACGGCCTTGGAAAAATCGCCACCGGTCCCGATAACTGGACCAATCAAGAAAGGTACGCATTTTTCCATCAACCATAAGTGACTTAAACTGCGCCCCAGGCCTCACGTTTTTTATCGGTTACACGACCAAGCGCCTCAGCCAGAGTGACCGTTTTGTATTTTGGGCTGTAGCTCTTAAACTCGTTATAAACGGTGACGATCTTGTCAGCCGCTGACTGTCCCTTGAAATCGCTCTTTTCCAGTGCCAGCTCATCAATCACTTCATTCCAGGGTACCCCTTGCACCAGGGGGATGAGAATGAAATTGATACCTTCAATCTCAACTTGTATTGGCTCTGTTATATTAACCACATAGAGTAGTGCTTTCATCTCCTTGGAAAAATATTGTTTATACTTCGCCACTAAATGATTAATGGACTCCAATACATCCAGTGCACCGACAAGGAATACAAACCGCCCATCTTTCTCCAGGATAGCTGCTCCACGCATGACTTCAATAGGGGGTTTGGCATGCCCCTTGGTATCACCTATTCCGCCCTCAACAAGAACTAACTCTCCCCTGTAACCTACCATACCTTCTTTGCTTGACTTGCTCAGAAAGTTGGTATTAAAAAAAAGCCCCTGATCATTTACGACTTGCAATGACATATATCTGCCCTTATGAATAAATTAACATTAAAAACTACATGGCAATTTCCATACCAGAATTTGTTTAACAGGCATTTATACCACTAAAACAAGATGTTAATTGGATTCCACATCTAAAACCTGATGCCAGATTTGTCGTAAACAGAACAAATCTCAGTAATATGACAGACACACGCTTATACAGGGGTAATAACAAATTTAATTTTAGTGTTGATATTTCAGGGATTTGTATTTTTAGTTGCGCTACGATTACAACTGGTTCGATTCTTGCTGGTAACGGAAGGTAAGTAACTTGAGATATTTAAATTAACCTCAGGAGACCTAAAAATATGGGCCTGTTTATCAGCATTAATACCGCTAGCGCCGAACTTAGCAAGAGTCCGATTGATGATGCGATTACTTTTGTAGCAACGCATGCCGCCGTAGAAAAAAAGCAGGGGATGATTCCCGGCGGACCTTCCCTGGATGTTACCTTTCTACTGCCGGGCAACCTTGATAAACCTGACTTTTCAGGCATACGAATGGGTGGATATACGCAGGAGAGTGATACCCTTTTCTTTGAGACGGCCGTGCCAGAACACATCCTTAAGTCAGACAGTGCGCCACGCTATGTCGCCACGGTCATGCAAGATGTTGTCACCCAT
>Ga0209633_10004238_pt1 | contig 12941 bp, 10 predicted proteins | sample Cruoilmetagenom1_FD_187290 | JGI IMG/M metagenome (GOLD analysis project Ga0209633, IMG submission 187290) | Oil polluted marine microbial communities from Coal Oil Point, Santa Barbara, California, USA - Sample 1 (SPAdes) (version 2) | ecosystem: Environmental > Aquatic > Marine > Oil seeps ... | reverse complement strand
CACTTTCACAGCCTCATGGCACCCCCCCCCAGTTTTTAGCATCAGCTCTTTAAGGAACCTCTGATCAAGTCCAATTATTATAAGCTTGCTAAAACAGCCGATATTTTCCACGAAGACCGCCGCAATAGAACTTCTATTACGGCTCACTTCGTGAAAAATAGCGACAGTTTTTTCATCGCTTAATTCTAATCGACTTAATCAGAGCTTCCTTTACAAATCGTTGGCAAACTGCGAAAAGAACTCATAAGAAGATAGTAGATAAGGATCAAAACAGTTGGCGTGGTTGGTAAGCTGATTGTCTGCAACGACACATTCAACTAATTCTAGTTGAGTTGCGCCATTGTCTATCATGGTGTCATAAGCAGTTTGGGCATGATAAAAATTTACCCAGTCATCATCTCTACCATGATACAGCCTTGTCGGTACTTTTGGAGTCCAGTCAAACACATCATTATCCTTAAAGGCATCAACCAGTGCTTTCTCATCACCATTCACTAGTCTTTCTAAGAAATCTTTTTTTATTAATTTGTTGGCGTCTTTGCTTAATTGCTTATCAATAAAATCTGAGTTGTGGCTGCCGTCATAAATACTTTCAACCACGGATGCATATGAAGATTGAAATATCTTGTCAAGTATAGCTAGATTATAAGCATCATCCATAGCTTTGAAGATTAATCCAATATTCGATGGGCGAGTGACAATATAGTTATCATAGTCTTGGAGTGCTTCTGCGGTGCTATCCAGCAGCTCTTTACTAAGATTGTAACTTCCTGCTCCGGCACTGGATGCAGTCACCGTAAATTCATCAGGTAATTCATTTTCAATCAAACGTTGTGTAGCTATGGTTGCTCCACCGCCTTGGGAATATCCACCAAGAAAAAGCTGGTCATTTGTTCCTATATCATTGTTCTTTAAATACTGCCGAGCGGCTCTTAATAAATCAACACTGCTTGAAGCGGTTATTTTGGCATTTAAATAGGGGTGTAAATGACCCAGTGATTCTCCATAGCCAATATAATCAGGTGCCACCGCGATAAAACCGACAAAAGCAGGTAACACCGAAGAAGAGTCTATTCTTATATTTTCAGTGGGCGCATGACGATTATTATAAATAGTGCCATGATGATAAATCAGTATTGGGCTTTTTTCCTTGGCCGATTTTTGTGGAATAGTAAGCAGACCTGATGCATTAAGAAACTCACCATCAACTCCTTTAGTTTCATAAACCAGTCGATAAACCTTAACCGGGTATTTAATCTCTACCCCGGAAACCTGAATGCTATTATTGGAATATTCGGCAACTTGTCTGGCGCTAATCAGCTTGCCGCTTTGGTGAATTAACTCCTGTTTTGAATCTCCACCTCCGCAGGCCGTTACAAATAATATTATCCACACCATTAATAAACTTATTTTACGCATGTTTAAATCCTCATGATTTATATTTAAAAAATGAACAAAATAAGCGTAACGATTAACTCAACACTAATCAGTATCGATTAAGAAACAGTTTGTATCAGCAGGTATCCGCCATCCAGTCATGGATACAATTTGATACAACTCCGCTAAATAAATCAGGTAATATGATTAAATGACACAGCGTTGCATTGCCCCATTATTAGTCTCGGTAATATTTTTATTATTGCTTTTAACTCCCTTTGATTTATCTGCAAAAGCACCTTTGCAGCAAATTGAATTTACACCACAAGAACTTAAAAATATTAAGGGTCATTACTCAACTGTTTATGGTTATGTCTATATTCAGGTTAATGGAAAACAGGTAAGTACGCGAGTTGACGATAAATTTATCCGGCTCTATAAAAAATCAGATGGGCGTATTTATCCTAAATATAAGTTACTAAGAATATTCCCTATTGATCTGGGTAAAATGTCTTTTGCTTTAAAAGAAAGCAATGGTAAGCAACAGATTTTAATGTATGCCAAAACCAAAAAAGCAGGAAGAGATTCGATAAAGATTGTCGCCCAAAAGTTTAAACCTATTGAAATTCCAAAATACTGGAAAAGTAAACTCGGAAAATACAAGGCAACCTTGCTCAAGGGGAAATCGAGCATTAAAAAAATACGTCTTGCTGAACAAAGAGGTGTGCTGGTGGCTTATATAAATAAAATAAGCAGCCCTTATCCTTTAGTTGCCTTATCCGCAACCAGTCTTTATTCGCCTAGTGCGGGTCATAATAAAAGTCGACAAATTAATATTGCATCTGTTGCCAATAAAATAATGCTGAAATATGGCAAGAATAGCCTGATTCTAAAAAAGTTATAGGATTTAAGTTTGTCTTTTAATGCCAATAAAACAATATTTCTGGTGGAAGACGATCTGGAGCTGGCTTCTCTAACCCAGGATTATCTACAGAAGCAGGGTTTCACCGTTATTGTAGAAAATGATGGCCAATATGCAGTTGATAGAATCATCAATCAGCAACCAGACTGCGTGCTACTTGATATTATGCTGCCAAATAAAGATGGCTTTGCTATTTGCAAGGAGCTGCGCATCCAAAACAAGGGTTATCAAGGCCCTGTTTTAATGCTCACCGCACGTGATGAAGATTTAGATCAATTGTTGGGGCTTGAATTAGGTGCGGATGATTATGTGACCAAACCTGTACAACCACGTTTGCTTTTAGCGCGAATTCATACCCTGATACGAAGAATGTATCACACTCAGCATTCTGTTCAAACAGATCAACTTACTTTTGATAATTTAATTATCGATCCGGGATCCCGGCGAGTCCAGCTAGATAAACAAGCCATAGATTTAAGCACCGCAGAATTTGATTTATTGTTTTTACTTGCCAGCAATGCAGGCTCAATATTAACACGTGATGCAATCCTTAAGCACTTACGTGGTATAGGCTACGATGGAGAAGATCGTTCTATTGATTTACGTATTTCCAGATTACGCAAAAAGATTTTTGATGAAAAACATTGTGGTACTCAAAGAATAAAAACGGTTCGTGGTAGTGGCTATTTATTTGCTAACAACAAGCAGTTATTGACATGACACGAATATTTTTAAAACTCTATTTGCTGTTACTTTTACCATTAATCATTATGGCAATGATACCCAAAAGTCCCTTATCCATGCTTGGTGAATGGTGGGTAGAAAAAGAATCATACCGGCAGTATGGAGCCATTTACCCGCTAGTAAAAGAGGAACTAGACCAGGTCCCCCAAGCTCAGTGGATAGAAAAAGTGAACTCAATAGCTAAGCAATTTGCCTATCCTTTACTATTAAAAAAGCGCCAGCAATCCAGCCTTAAAGAGGAGGTTTACGCAAAGCTTGATAACAAAGGTTTCGCGCTAATAAATTACAAGGGAAGCTCAACACTTGTATTTGCGGTTAAAGATTCAGATTATATTCTTTATGCTAGTTTGTATAGCAAGGAATCAAATCTAGAAGAGTTTGAAAAGGATACGCGGGGATTTCGTTATTTTCTTAATAAAAAGATCAGGGAGTCAAAAACCCCTTTGCAAGATTTTGAGCGTATCAAACATTATTTTTCCATCAAATTAAAAATGTATGAGATTGGAGGGTTTAAAAGGCTTCATAACAATAATATAAAGCTTGTGGATAACTTACTGGAAAAAAAGCTGTTTGTTGACTATCAGAAAACAAATTTGGCCTATCTCCTTTCAGAAGATAAAAAGTACATTGTTGAGATAACGGGTGCTAATGCAAAGAATACCTATCGACGTTACTACCAATATCTTTCCTTTTTTGTTCCTGCGTTGTTACTTGCCCTTGGTGTTTTAATCTGGATAGTTTTATTTCATAAAGAATTTAAAAAGCTTAGCAAGACTGCCAAAACCTTCGGTAATGGTCAACTGGATGCGCGCATTCAACTATCAAAGAATTCTGCATTATACCCGATTGCGGGGTCATTTAATGATATGGCAAGTCGCATACAAGCGTTACTCGAAGAACACAAAGACCTAACCAACGCTGTATCCCACGAGCTCAAAACACCATTATCTCGCTTAAACTTTGCACTGGAAATGCAAAAAAGCAGTAAAACTGAAAAAGAGCGGGATATCTATACCGAGAAAATAGAAAAAAATATTGTCGCTCTAGAGAACCTTGTCGATGAACTACTCAGTTATACCAGAATGCAACGTCAACAGGCCACACAGCTTGAACCACATTCTTTAACAAGGTGGCTACAAAATGAAATTATTGTTTTCACTGACTATCATCCACAAATAGATATAATCACTGATGTTCAAATCCAGAAAAATATATTGTTTGATCCACATCTATTGTCACGTGCATTAAATAATCTATTAAATAATGCAGTCGAATATGCAGTACCTGAGTCGCCAAAAATAAAAATAACTGCTAAACAAGAGTCAGGAAAAGTCAAACTTGTTGTAGAAGACAATGGCATAGGTATAAAAGGAAAAGACTGTCTGAAAATATTTGAGCCCTTTACTCGATTAGATAAAAGTCGCCAACGAAAAAATAAGCAAAGTCTGGGTGGATATGGCATGGGTCTAGCCATCGTAAAAAGTATTCTGCAGCAACACAATGGTGATGTGAGCTGTGAGAAATCTAGTCTTGGTGGGACAAAAATATGTTTATATTGGCCAGATCGGCCGATATAAATCTGTGTAACCGCTATAAGCTCTGCAAGCAGTCGCTAAATTCGCTTCCCTTTTGTACTAAATATGAACAAATTTCATATTTTTCTTGCGCCCCAGAATACTTTCACAACTTCCATGGCATCCCCCCCTGGTTTTTAGTACCAGCAAATCGTAGTTCAATAATTTGTTCCTTATATCTCTATGCTAAAACTATATATAGTGCTTAACCGTCATATTTACCCTGCAATCTTGGTGTCAATTAAAAAAATTATACGCAGCTATTTATAATATTTATTCATTAATAACATGATCTTAGGGTAATTAATTAAAGCCACAAGTGAACTTTTGTTTGCTTTTAATCTACATATAGCCTAATGTAGATTAAAATAAAAAAGTAAATGTCCTTTTTTGGACAGCTTACTTAAAAACAATACATGCCACACGAAGGAAATTTAAAAAATAATGGCAATGGTGTAGGGGTTATAAATGTTTAAAATATTTGGAGTGCCAATTGATTACCCAGTGATGGTTGGGTTAATATTTGGTGCGATTGGTGGTGGTTTAACGGTTGCTTATACTTCCCACAAAAATGCTGAAAGGATCTCAACTCTGGAAGAGCAGATTATTCTAATTCAAGAAAATCGTTTCTCCAGTACAAAATTTTCAAACTTCAGGTTAAGCAATTGAGATTTTATCAGTAAGATAAGAGATTCATCTCTACCAATATGAAATCAAACTGTTGAAGAGTTATTCGAGAGATATAACTAAATAATAATTAGAATTGTATTTGGTTTGAGAATTCGTAATGTTCTATATTTGAAAAAAATGTCCCAGATCAGCCACGGGGAGAAGATATGCGCAGCTGAAGTGTATCAACCGTGACCTCTCTGGAACTAATATGAAGGCAAGGAAATTCCTTCATATAAACTCTCAGATGCGCTTAAGCTAGAAAGGTTCAAAAAATTTTTAATTAATTCTATTTAAAGTACTATTTAATTATAAAACTACCTAAAATCATTCAGTAATAATACTACTGAGGGCTGTGTTTGATTTTAGAGTATAGGTATACTTTAATAATTCTTAGTTTGAGTATTACCAATGTTTAAAAATATTTGCTGGGTTAATTGGATTTTTACTGTAATGGTTGCTGTTCTTTCAGTTATCAGTATTTCTGCAGCATTGTCAGGGTGCGGTAACAAGGGAGATTTATACCTACCGGATAGCCCATCGTCTACGCCATCAAAATCCAATAAGAAGAACTAGACATGGATTACTTCAACTATAAAGAAAGCCAGCTATTTGCTGAGGATACTGCACTTGAAGAGATTGCTAAAGAGTATGGAACACCCTGTTATGTCTATTCGCGCGCCACTTTAGAGCGTCACTGGCATGCTTTTAATGATGCCTTCGGTGACCAACCGCATTTAATTTGCTACTCGGTTAAAGCAAATTCAAATATTGCCATTCTTAATTTATTAGCTCGTTTGGGTTCTGGTTTTGATATCGTTTCAGTGGGTGAACTGGAACGTGTTTTAAAAGCTGGTGGAGATCCTAAGAAGGTTGTGTTCTCTGGTGTAGGTAAACGTGTCGACGAAATGCAACGTGCGCTGGAAGTAGGAATACGCTGCTTTAATATAGAGTCGGTTGCTGAGTTAGAACGATTAAATAATGTAGCTGCAACGATGGCCAAGATCGCTGATATATCAATTCGCGTCAATCCTGATGTTGATGCAAAAACACACCCTTATATTTCTACCGGCTTAAAAGAAAATAAATTTGGAATTGATATCAATATTGTAGAGGATGTTTATCTACAGGCTGCAGCAATGGCAAATATCAAGGTGACAGGTATTGATTGTCATATCGGCTCACAACTAACAGATGTTCAACCATTCATGGACGCGCTTGAACGCTTATTGGCTTTAGCCGATCGACTCAAAGCACACGGGGTTGATATTCATCATCTTGATTTAGGGGGAGGGCTTGGCGTTCGCTATCAGGATGAGGAACCACCTTTACCTTCTGAATATACAGCCCAATTATTTTCCAATAAAAGATTAAAAGAATTCGAAATTTTAATAGAGCCTGGCAGAGCCATTGCCGCCAACACTGCAGTTTTATTGACAAAAGTAGAGTATTTAAAACATGGTGATGACAAAAACTTTGCAATTGTCGATGCCGCAATGAATGACTTGATTCGTCCTTCTCTCTATCAGGCTTGGCAAGAGATTATTCCTGTTACTAAGAATAAGGATTCTGAACCCAAGACCTATGATGTGGTTGGGCCTATTTGTGAAACGAGTGATTTTTTGGGAAAAGATCGTTCCTTAAGCCTTAAGCAAGGGGATCTACTTGCAATTCGTTCTGCGGGTGCATATGGGTTTAGTATGTCCTCAAATTATAACTCACGCCCTCGTGCGGCAGAGATTTTAGTTGATGGTGAAAAATCCACCATAATACGTAAAAGAGAAACGGTGGAGAGCTTATTCGCAAATGAATATTTAGCGGAATAGTTTTTACAATGGCTGTCATTAAAATTATGTATTTTTATTAAAGACTTAGCTCTCTTTATTTTTTAAAATATTTAATTACACATCAGCCAGCCATTCATCTGGAGATTATAGGTACATAGCGATGAATGTGATAGATTGGTAACTGTTATAAAACAAGTGCTAAAATAGACCGTAGCACGAGGTTTTTTAAAACAAATAATAAAAATAAAAGGTGTAATAGGTGTGAAAAAGAAAGCTCTCGTCCTCGCTGCTTGTATGGCATTTACAGCTCCATCAGTAAGCGTTGCGCAAGTATTTCCAGATAGCATAGTTGGTTTAAATCTAGGTGAAATCCAATCTAGCTCACATTTGAATGAGCCATTTAAAGGTGTAATCCCATTTTTATTCACAAGTATAGAGAGCTCAAATAAACTAACAGTAAAACTAGCACCTGCATCAATTTATAAGCAAGTAGGAGCAGAGAAGCTACCGATATTAAACAATCTGAATTTTCGTATTGGTGTTAAAAATGGAAAGCCCGTTGTTTTAATTAATTCAACGCGACCAATACAATTACCCTTTCTTAACTTTGTGCTAGAGATTACTGGTCCAAAGGGTAGTATTTACCAAGATTACACCGTCTTATTAGACCCACCTAGTAAACAGGCTCAACAAGCAAGTGTTGCTCTTCAAAAGCCCGCCCAGGAGCCATTATTATTAGAAACATACTCTGCACCTAATTTAGCTAACAAATCTAAATCAAATTACACTGTAAAGTCAGGTGACTCATTATCTAAAATCGCCGCTATTCTCAAACCTAAAGGTATATCACTGAGAAAAATGGTTGCGAGTATTTACTCTAGAAATCCTAACGCTTTTATTGGTAATAATAAAAATAGAATCAAAAGAGGTGCCGTTTTAGATATTCCCTCTTATCAAGAAATCAATGGTTTTAACCAGATATCTTCTAAAACAACAAAAATGGAAAAATCAAAGAAGCAACAAAACAAGAAACCGCTGCTTAAACTAGAAGGTGAAACCTATAAAGTTGTCAAAGGTGATAATTTAACAAAAATTACAAAAAAGTTTGTTTATAGCGATGTTTCATTCACGAAGATGATGAGTTCAATTCATATAGCAAACCCTCACGCGTTTTCTAAAAATAAAATTAACCGACTCAAGGTAAATTCTGTTCTAAGAATACCAAGCTTAGAAGAGATAGCGCATCATAATATTGATAGTATTAGTGTTGAACCCCAAAAAGAGTCTTTGATTTTAAAGCAGAAAATTTCTAATGAAATTGAAAAAACATCTGAAACAGACCAAGCTGCCAACAACAAACCAGAGTCCAGTTCGGATCAAGTATCTCAAGCAGATAGCACACCAATAGCGGACGCTGAAAATAACGAAGAACAAGTTATCAATCCAGATATTGAACCTGCAGAAACGATTACAAAGAGTAATTACATCGTACAAAAAGGAGATAGTCTGACAAAAATCACTAAAAAAATTGGGTATCAGGATGTATCTTTTTCAAAAATGATGAAAGCAATCTATATTTCTAATCAGGATGCATTTGTAAGCAACAATATTACCAAGCTTAAAATTGGAGCTGAAATAAAACTACCGGCTTTGGAAGAAGTTCTTTCGGGCATGAAAAAAAATACCGCTGAAGAAATAAGGGATGAGCAAAGCTCAGATACAACAACGAGTGCAAGCTCAGGCACTAATAAGCTAGTTTTACAAAGAAGAATAAGGGAATTAAGGGATAACTTTAATCGTTCAAAAAATAAAATAGACAAGTTACAGCAAACATTAAATGCCCAAGAAGACCTGATATATAAAAAAGACTCTGAAATAGTTAAATTAAAATCTAAAATAATCAAGTCAAAACTAACTGGCCAAGCATCAACTGAAATCACAGAGTTATATGCTGAAAATGTTGAATTACCCGCAAAAAAAGCATTTTCAGCAGATGGTAAACTTGAAATTAGCGGTGCTTCCAGTTTAGTCAACGCCATTTATCAAGATGCAAAGTCTACTAAAAATCTTGGCTACATCAGTATGGCATTAATATTAGGATTGCTATTAATTAGATATAGAAGGGAGATTTATTCTTATACTAGATTGACAGCAGGTGATTATCTCAGTTACTACCCAGCTTCAGATGCAGCAACATTAAAACCAGAGGCAAAAGATTTAAATTATATTGATACATTGGTCGACCCTGCCGCTGAAAAGGACTTCTTACCAGAATCCTCTAAACCTGTAAAAGCCGAACCCGAAACTCCCAACCCAGAATTTAGTGATTCTACTTCTGATGAAGAACAAAATTCAGAAGAAATTAAACACTGTGATAATTTGATCACAGAGCTATTAGATGATTTAAAAACAGAATCGGAATTAAGTCCTGAGTCTGACTGGGAAAGTATTGAGAAAGTATGTGATCATTATTTAGAATCTTTAGATCTCAATGCAGAAAATGAAAATTATGCTAATGAAAAACCAAACGAATCCTCAATTGCAGATTTTGATTTAATGATGGCTGACCTATTAAAAAACGTTGATAAGGGAAAAGAAGCTATTAAAGCCCCCGATTCCTCTTTAAATTAAGGATCTCTGAACAAGTCTCATAAGTTCTGACAACGTCAAATTTTCATTATCAAGATATTGTTATGCAATATGTCCTGCGCTTAAAACTTTACTATAGATATTTGATAAAACAGCCGCAATGTAAATCAACATAACAAAAGCGATAAGACTAGCAATCCATCCTACACCAGGTATGGCTTGAATAAAAATACCTAATGTTATCAATGTAATAAGTAATAAACCTGTAATTAATACCATTTTTTGTACTTTAAAGCTTTTGGTAATTTTCCACGCCTGTAAAAAAGACAAGGACTTATCTGTAGCAATAGCGGGAAACACGAGTGAAATTCTGCTAAATAAATAAAATAAGATAATTAATGCCAAGGGTTTACCAATTATTGGCAGTACGGAAAGAAAGAGTAGAGGGATTAAGAACAAAATAACTCCTGCACCATAACTCATAAATTTTATCTCACGCGAAGTTATCTTTAGCAGTCGACGAGTAGAAACTGACTTTGAACCAATGAGAATAATTCGATGCGTAGTTATCGTAGCCATCATACCGATGAAAAATGGTACGGCCAAAGAAACAATTAAAGAAAATTTATCCCTATAAATATATTCGAGCAAGCTAAATGCCACTAATAAAATAAAAGGAAATATCAAAACCTTAAATAATTGAGCTTTATATTCGATAAGGCTATCAAAAGCTTCTGATAGTGTATCTGAAATCATGATCATTTTTGTTATTATCCGTTATCGTGCATTAGAGACAAGGTGTAAGCTTAAATTATAGCATTTCAGGAAGTTTCACATTATTAGCCATAGACTAGCGGCATGTCTTTTGCGCTAGTCGTATGATTTTTAGAGTTTTCACTCGCACCTTGATTAATCGTTAATAAAACCGCATATTAAAGAAAGATCTTAATGTGAGACATGCTAAGTAAAGATCCTGAAAAATAGAATCTTAATGGAGTTAAAAATGGGAACAGTAGCAAAAGTTTTTTCACTTTACAAACCTTCAACCTGGAAGGAAAAAGGTCTGCTTTGGACTATTGGCATGTTTTTTATCTCTTCGCTCCTTTTGATTTTATTATTGATGTTTCTTTGGAGCCGTGAACCGTCAAGATTCGATGTTAATACGCATGCTCATGAAGTTGCTGATGAAATGGGGGTTTCCCTCGTAAATGGTTTTACCACAACAGCAACACTTTCTCATCTGGTTTCCACTTTGCTCGAAAAATCAGGTGGCTTCACCGAAAATGACCGATTACCTCCAGGCGTAATAATGGACAATATGCCCAATTGGGAGTTTGGAGTACTGGTTCAAGCTCGTGACATGGCTTTGGCAATGCGAAATGACCTCAGCCGCTCACAGTCGCAATCTGTCGAAGATAAAGACCTTGTGAATACAGCAACAAAATTTCATACAGATACAGATTTATGGATATTACCTCCAGCAGAAAGCCAATATCGAGACGGCTTGGACTCTCTTAATAAATATATGAAAAGGCTGGCTAATGCAGGTGATTCTAATGCCCAGTTTTATGCCCGCGCTGATAATCTAGTTGATTGGCTGGCATTAGTAAAGAAGCGTTTGGGCTCTCTATCACAACGCCTAAGTGCCAGTGTAGGAAAAGAGCAACTAAACACCGATTTGGCAGGGGATGCTGAAGCAAAACAATCCACACCGAGCCCTGATTCAAACTTTGTAAAAACTGGCTGGTTTGAAATTGATGATGTTTTTTATGAAGCGCGTGGGCAAACCTATGCGCTTATTCATCTAATGAAAGCAATAGAAAAGGACTTTTCTGGAGTTTTAAAGAAAAAAAATGCCTTGATTAGTTTGCGTCAGATTATCCGTGAGCTAGAAGGAACACAACAATCCATCTGGAGTCCAATGATCCTAAATGGCAAAGGTTTTGGTTTTGTTACCAATCACTCACTGGTCATGGCCTCTTATATATCTCGTGCCAATGCAGCATTGATAGATCTTGAAAGGCTGTTAATACAGGGCTAGAAAGTCTGCTGTTATTACTTTAAAAAAGTATATTTAAACTTGCCGCGACTAAGTACTAGTTTGTTTTCATCCAGAAAATCAATGCCATATTTCATAATAATGTCATCACCTTCAATGGGAGAGAGGTTGGTAATATAAAGAACTTGCTTCTTTGTATACCAGTTTTCAGCATTTACAGAAAAAGCATCAGCCAACAAACAGGCAGAACCAGCAGATTCATAGTACCTGTTTTTATGAAATGTTAGTTGCCAGCTGGTATCTTTACAATCATCTGCTTGACGCTCATATTTCCAGGCGCTACCAATTAAAGCTTTCTCTATTTTTAAATCCAACTCAGTTTTAAGCGGATTTTTAATTTTAGCTTTATTTTCTAGTAATTCAGTAAAATTACTACAGCCAGTAAGTAATATTGTAAGAACGAGTAGTGATATTAATCTCATTGAAATTCTCTCTTAGCCCAAGTCAGTCTGATAGATTAGACGTATCTTGTCACAATTTGTATTGATTATCAAAAGGGTGTTTCAAAAGAAGCGCATAAAAGTAGATTTTAAACATGAGCCTGTAAACCACCAAAAACATTACAATTGTCTACCTATAGCCCATCCCCCGCACCAGTAGCGTATCTAGTAAAAAATGAATTAGAATAGCCGTGGATGCCTTCATTCATCTTGTATAAATATAACTAGGAGTATAGTTGGAATATGGTCTTAAACCACATATCTGGTTTAAAAACATAGGGGAAATAATAATGAATAATAAAAATACCTTAAGCAAGCAACATGGCGGCATTGGCAAGTTAATGCTTTTTGTTATTGTTGGCGCGATCGGTTACGGTGGCTATATTGCAAACAAGAAAGGCTTGGTTTCATTTGATAAAGCTACATCTTTTGCCAGTTCTGTTTCTAGTAGGTTTTCAGCTAATGGTAATTATACGGGATACGGCGTTCAGCTCATGGCAACCCGCGAATTGGGTCAGGCAAAGTCTGTAATGAATGATTTTGCAAGTGATGGCTACTCCGCTTTTGTATTGGCAAGTAAGGCTAAGGGTCGCACTATTTATAAAGTACGGCTAGGACCATATTCGCACCGACCAGAAGCATTGGCTATTCAAGATAAGGTGGTACAACGCTATCCAAATAATCCGTATGTTAGAGCAAGTCTTGTAATTTATAAGCCAAACTAGTGTAGAGTCATAGCATCCAGAGCCTTGAAAGTACTCATGGCACCCCCCCAGTTTT
>Ga0209633_10004237_pt1 | contig 12944 bp, 13 predicted proteins | sample Cruoilmetagenom1_FD_187290 | JGI IMG/M metagenome (GOLD analysis project Ga0209633, IMG submission 187290) | Oil polluted marine microbial communities from Coal Oil Point, Santa Barbara, California, USA - Sample 1 (SPAdes) (version 2) | ecosystem: Environmental > Aquatic > Marine > Oil seeps ... | reverse complement strand
TCAATGCAACAAAGAACATTACTCCTCTTACTTCAATCGGAAGTGTAGTCATCAGCATGATACTCAGTAGGATCACACTTCCGTAAAGAGAAATAGCTCCTTTTTTAAAGTTTCGTGTTTCATCACTCTTGATCCAGTCTTTATGTTCTAAACTCAAATAAACTGCCAACATGACAAACATTGCATAAACAATCGTCATCCCCTGAGGGTAGAAATAGGGGTAAACAGCTATCAAAAATGCTGCAAGTAAAATACTACTTAGATCTTTTTTGTATGCAATATGCATAAAAGAGTAAAAGATACCAAACTGTAAAAGGACAGAGAACATATCTGTATCATAATAACCCACCATTGTGCGATTGTAATAACTCCAAGCAACAGATCCAAGAAGTGCAGCAAAAAAACCAAGAAATGTATGTTTCATCAGTCTTGCTGTTAAAATAATAGGGATCACAATCAAACTGGAAACAACCGCTGGTAAATAAAGGATAACAGTCTCCAACGATAAAGGCAAGTACTTGGTTGCATACACAGTGAGCATAACCAGGCCTTGACTGACTCCAAAAGCACTTGCCCTCTGTGCATCACTTGCAGTAATACCATCAAGTATATCTCTGGCTCCCGTAGCGAAAAAGTATCCATCATTGGTATTTATCATTAGTTGACTTGCATATCGCATAGATTCATTATCCATAAAATACATCGGCCAATATAATCTAATTCCTACACTAAAAGCATAGGCTATAAGCATAAAGAGTAATAATACCCCAGTATTGTTTTCGATCAAACTTTCTTTTCTCATATATTTCCTTCAAACTTGTGATAACGTTTTATATATTTCTACACTAAATTTTTTAATGGCTCTAATTCTACCATTTTCACCCTTGGGACAAACCGCATAATCCTTTATCTATATGATTTTATTTTCGAAGATTGTATCGGTCCAGTACAGCATGATAGATCTTCATAAATCCTATTCTCCGTAAAAAACGACGTAGAGGAACATAGTTTCTCCAGCTTTCATACCATAAATGATTCGTATATGCATATTTTAATGATGTTTCACTTGGCTTTTCTCCATCAAGAAGAGGATAAAAATATGGACTATCTAATATCATTAATCTCTCTTTTTTATCATATCGCCTATAACATTCTGTCATTATTTCCGGCGAAGTAGGATATGAAAAATTATCGATGTTATTATAATTTTCTAAAATATTTGCAATATACTCATTTTTAGGTTCTGACCCAATAATCCCAGCATAAACATATTTATTCCTTCTATCCCAGCCAGAAAAAAAAGAACTATCCAGTAAATCATCAAGAGGTTTTAAAACTTCCATATCCGTATCCAAATAAATTCCACCAAACTCTTCTAATATCTTAAATCTTAAGTAATCAGAAACAAATGCCCACTGCTTCTCATCATAAGCACGTTGTGCAAATGTATTTAATTTTGGAATATTCACTTCTGTCCAGATTTTTATTTCATAGTCTTGAAAGAATTTACTGTTTTTATCTATAATACTTTGAATTTTTTTAGGTATTTCACCTCCTACCCAAATATAATGTATTATTTTAGGGATCATCTACAATTCCTTTTCCATTATTTTTGTACTTAAGATCAGAAGGAGTCTCATATAATTTATGCCGTGATTTCTGCCTAAATTTTTTTCTAAGTTTTAAAGAAAGATTAGGAAAATATCGCAACAATAATACTTTAGCTATGGAAAAAAACATATTTTTATATACCATTGTTTTGGGTGCATTATGAGAAAGTAATACATCTTTCGTATCTAAAAATGTTGAGAGTCCTCCACTGCTTCCCCCACTTCTAAACTTACCCGTTGCCATGTCTAAATTAAACCCTTTATAGTTTTCTCTCAGTAACCTTAATGAGAAATCATAGTCTGCACTAAGTTTAAATTTTGTATTGAATAAACCAATTTCTTTGTATATTTCTTTTTTAACAAAAAGGCTAGGGTGAGGAAAAGGGATATCAATATACTTTTTATTTTCAATATCTTCATCGGAAAGAGAAAACATTTCTCCCATAATAATTTCTTTTTGATTCATAAAATGAACCGAACCATAAGTATAATCAATATCCCTCATACTTATCGCGTTAGAAACTTTCAACAATGTATCTTTATAAAGTATATCATCAGCATTGACGATACCAACGATATCTCCAATACATACGGAAAGCCCCTTGTTCATGGCATCATAAATACCACCATCTTTTTCACTCACCCAATAGTCTATTTTATCTTCATATTTTTTTATAATATCCAATGTTCCATCCCTAGAACCACCATCAATGATAATATATTCAACATTATCATAGGTTTGACCTATCAAACTTTGTATCGTTTGTTCTAAATATTTCTCACCATTAAAAACCACTGTAATAATAGAGATAAGTGGTTTATCTTCATAAGATTTTTTAAAATAACCTTTGGTTCGTAATCCACCTTCACCTTTTCGTCCTCTATTTCTAGATAAAAAAAGAATTGTCTTAAATCTATCTTCGTTAGTAATTTTTATCTCTGGTGTGTTATCTGATAAACGTTGTGTTGTACTATACTTTTTATGTAGACAAATTATTTCAGCCATTTAATATCTTTTTGTAACTATTTTACTATCAAAGTCCTTTAAAACTTTATCTATTTTATTTATAACTTGTTCTACTCTAATATCATTTATTTCTAGTTCACTTCCAAATCCATAACTATGGCTAAGTTTTTTATAGTCATTTTGTTCTTTTTCTATTTTAGGGTGAAAAATCACATGATAATTTTTACTTACTTTTTTCGGATATGGCGTAAATCTACCATAATGATTTCCATTTGAAAGTACAAATATATTGGGTACATCCAATGCAACTGCAAAATGGGGAGCAGATGTCTCATTTGATATCATGAGATTTCCATTATCAATGACATAAAGTAAATCTACTAAAGAAGTTTTACCTACAAGATCTACATAATCATCTTTAAAATACTTAGCAAACTTTACCGCTTCTCCTCTGTCATTTCTAGCACCACATATTACTATGTCATAACCATAGTTATCTTTAATATATTTTCCAACTTTTGCAAAATATTCAACTTCCCACTTTCTAAAATTAGCATTAGCTCCAATAAATAAAACTGCATAATTATATGGCAACTTCATCTTTAGTTTTTTTGGTTTTAAAGATATATTTGGCCTAACAATATCTAGTTTTTTCTCTAAAAAAGCTTCAAAGAGCTCTCTATTTCTATAAAACTCAAATAAAGTCTCCTGTTTTACTGGTATAATTTTGGTATAAAATTTATTCCTTACATTTATTTGTTCTTCTGTAATACTTGAAAAATCTCCAATACTTCCAACTTTTTCTTTTGCATTTATAAAATTAACAATTTGATCAATATAGAAATATTCTAAACTATATACTGGACTTAATACCACTTCATAACCTTCTGATGTGATCTCTTTAAGTTTTATATATCTATAAATAAAATTTCTCATAAATTTCTTTCTATCAAGCCAAATAAACTTATATATAAACCTACTGTCAAGCTCAACTGCTAAATCTTTCCAAGTATTATTTCCAAGAAGTGTAATTTCATAATCTTTGTATTTTTCACTTTTTTTGAGTACTTCTATATAATTTCTAAATAATACATAATCTCCTATTGCATCTAATCTTATGAGTAAAATAGATTTCTGTTTGATTTTTTCAGTTGGAAATATGAGAAGGTTTATGAAATAGTAAATCATTAATTTAATTAGTGTTTTTAGTTTTGAAATCATCTAATTAATATGCTTTGACTTTTATTTCATAAGAAAAAATTTGAGGTGATGGATGGTGATAAGCACTAGAGGTAACTTTATTCCAGAACTTTTTATTTATTATATATATTTTTAAAAGAAATTTTTTTATAATTTTCTTTATAGTTGAATTTTCACTTGTACAATCAATATCAAGAAACTCTATTGTTTTAAAACCAGCTGCTTTTAGGACATAATAAATTGATCCCGAGGTAAAAAGTGTAGTATGTGTCCAATCTTCATATGCCCAATAGCAATCTGTATTTGATTGAGCATTAGGAACTGCAATTAATAATTTTCCATTTAGTGCTAAAAATTCTTTTTTAATAAAGGCCAACACACTTACTATTTCATTTTTGGGGATATGCTCAATCACATGTGAAAGCAAAATAAAATCGAATTTTATGTTAAATGGATTTTTCAAATCATTTAAATCTAATTCTTTTACATTCATTTTTTTAGTCAAACAATAGTCAATAGCATTTTTCTCAATATCTACACCATAAACATTTAAATATCCTTCTTTTTTCATTGCAATAATATTTTGACCAAAACCACATCCATAATCAAGTATTTTTACTTTTTTACTTTTTAGTTCATTTTGTATCCATATGGGCAATAAAGTATTTTCATACGATGAGCTATCTATATTTCTATATTCAAAATAATTGTTTTTTTTTACTTGAGACTCTTTCATTTATCCTTACCTCACTATTTTATAATCTTCAAACGTTTTACTTTTATGCTTTATTTCTACATATTTATACAGTCCATATTTACCTAACTTCATAATATTTATCTTAAATTTAGATATAGGATTATTTGTTAAAATATGTAAATCACCCATATTGACATACTCTAGATTGTATTTCTCAGCAATATATTTAAATGTTTTTTTACTATAAAATGATATATGTTGGCCGTGATCAAGACCATAGTACCACCATTCTTCTGGCTTAGGAATTGAATCTGGCAAAACCTTAGTTGTAAATATTATATTCCTTGAAGTTTTCAACAAGGACTTGATTTCTTCAATTGGATTAACAAAATGTTCAAAGCTTTCAAAACTTGTAATTGCTTCAATGGTATCAACTTTATTGTATTCAAAACCTCTTACAAAAATATTTTTTGTAAATGTATCACTCCAATAAAAATCGAATCCAATATCTCTCATAAGTCGCACAAATACACCATATCCTCCTGCATAATCCACATATTTAGCATCCTTATTAAAACACAAATAACAAAGAAGTGAAATCTGTTTAGATAAAGTAATGTTTCGTTGCATGTAGCCAGTATCAGACATATTTATAGACTCCTGGTAGGCTTCTTCTAACCAATATGGTTCTTCAGTCTGTAAAAATCCACAGCATGAACAATGATAATATTTAATATTATATTTATTCAATATTGTAGAAGTAAAGATTGATTTATTTTCAGTACTGCATATTTTACATTTCATAAATTTACTTTTTTCATGTTTGACTTCAAGTTTGAAAATATTTTGTACACTGGGTAAATATAGTTAAACATGCCCATTTGATTTAAAATATTGATGAGTTTATTTCTTTTCGAAATACTATAAAACTTCTTATGTGATTTTCTAATATTATCATCTGGTTGTATATTTTCAATAAACGTAAATTTTTTTTGTCTTCCAATTTCAGTATCCCACTTATCTGTAATCCCCATATGAACACCAGATCCATCTTGCCCAATATTTTTCACAAGAGACTCTCTCGGATAAAGCGTATATACTTTATATACATTCTGCCAAAATATCATTTTTGCATCGCCCATATCAAGCAAACCTTGCGCATCCAGTTTAATTCCAACTAATGACTCTTCTCCACTATCCTCTATTAACTGCTTCATAAATTTTTTATTTGCAAAGTAATTCTTAAATGTATCTTCATCTATTTTTTGAAAATACTTTTCATAACTATCTTTCCATATAGCAAAGCCCCATGGGGCAAACCTATGCAAAATAAAACTATCTTGTTTATACTCCACAGGTATTTTCATTGGAGGACAATATCCTGCTATACTAGAAATTCTATTATCATTTTTATAAAAGTGTAATGCATCATTCATATACTCCAAAAAATAAGCTGATGTCACAATATCATCTTCTAAAAAAATTATTTTCTCATATTTTTCCAAAAGCTCTTCTATCCCACCTCTGTTATTAGCAACTCTTCCATTTGTTTCTCTCTCAATTATATGAACTTTTTTAAATCCATCTATAGTATGTATAAATTCTCTCACTATACCTACAATCTCTTCATCACCATCTTTTGGTGCATCTGAAAATATATACAGTTCACTTTGTTTCGCCAAAGTATTTTTTTGTAAAGCATCTATAGTCTGCTTTAAATGATTGATTCTACTATATGTACTCACTGCTATTGGTGCTAATTGCATTACACATTTCTCCTAAAACTTATCAAATATATTGGGTTCATAGCTTTAATCATTGTCCATGTACTCTTTCTTAGAGGTTTCCAAAAACAAGAAAAAACCCATGGTCCTAAGGATTGAGTTAAAAGTGTGGTCACCGCCGCTCCTTGAATTCCATACTTCGGTATTAATAATAAATTTAATCCTATATTCAAAATTACACCCATTATGTTGTTATAAAGTCTATACTTTTGTAAATCTTCTCCAATAAGCCATATACCCCGTGCCAGGCCTTGAGATATTGCCATACCACTCCATATGTTTAATACTAAAGCAGGATATGCACTTGCATAAGCTTCGCCAAAAAGTAATATTATAATATCTTTTCCAAATACAAAAGTAGCAATACTTACAAATATTCCCATCCAAAACATAAAAGAATAAAGTTGTATCAACCTATAATAATATAATTCATTATTTACTTCTCTAAGGTTAATAAAGTAAGGCATAAGTGTACTTATAATTATTGCAGGTATAAACAACCAAAATTCTGATAATCTGACTGCTACACTATAAATACCTACTTGCTCAGCATCTAGCATATTTCCTATCATAACTTGATCGATCCGCATATATATGGATATAAGAAAACTGCTTAATGCTAATGGCCATGAAAACATTAAAAGTCTTATCGCTATTTTTGAACTATATTTCCATTGTAATAATCGTCCACCTGTTTTCATATAGATCAAAAGCAAAAACAAGCTAGCTAATGCTAAATCAAGCACACCTGCTATAGCGAAATATGCTACACTGTATCCATGCAATATCAGATAAATTTTCACTAAGCTACTCAAAATAAATGCACTGTTTCTGGCTATGACAACATATTTTGAAAGTACTTGTGACTGATAAAAATAATCTATTACATCAACTGATTGCAGAATAAATCCAATGCTGAGTATGAAGATTATTATCTTTGAAATACTATCCGTTTCTATAAACAGCAAGGAAATATAAATACTAACAATAGCGACAATAGAACCACTTAACTTCAATACAAATGCTGTACCAAGCATATAGTTTGTAAGTTTAGGTTTCTTAACAATTTCTCTGACTATTATTTGATCAAGACCAAGGTTGACAAAAAGAACAAAAAGTCCTGTATAAGCTAAAGCATAGTTCAATACTCCAAAGTCATTAGGGCCAAGATATCTTGCTATCCAAATACCAAGAAAAAGTCCAGTAAGTATTCTTATAATTTTTTCAAAAAAAAGCCAAGAGATATTTTTTAGCAGTTTATTTTTTGTCAAGCTATATTTCCATTCTTAAAATATAAAGGGATAGTTAACAATACGTACTTTACACGCCCTCTATGCATCTCATTCAAGCTCACATTCGTAAAAACAGTAGCAACCTCAAAGATAATCATCATCGTAATCAAACCAAAATCAGAAGGCTCAAGCAGTCGTGCAAGGAAAATAGAAACCACAAACCCCATACAATGATTAGCCATCTTTCCAAAGAAGTCCCAGATGAAAGCTTTGGTTCCTTGTTTTTTTAATGTTGACATATAGATTTATATATCTTCGATTTCATAATAAATATCGGGCGATTCAAAAATTCACCTAAACTATCAACTCTTTGAATATTTTTGTCATTTAAATCAGAATAAACGACCTCACTATCCTGTTCTTCAGCTACACCTATATTTAAGATCTGAAAGTGATCACTTAAGTTTGACGTAATAAAGTCAATAAGTTCCTTTTTTGTTCCATTCTCAAACAGTGGTAAGTTTCTATCACCTTTCCAGTTAAATCCAAGTTGAAAAACTAATATATCTGTTTGTTTTGCCATAACGTTCATATACTCAATAATCAGTTCAAGTGCTTTTTCTTTTAAGACTTTATCATCTCCAAAATCATCCCCTAAATGATGAAGCACATTCAACAAGAGAATAACATCATATTGTTTATCTTGATCAAAGTTATAATATTCATTATGTACATTTAATTTATTCTCATATCCAAGTACTTCCGAAGCCAGTTTCACAAATTGTGCGTGTTCCTGATTACCTTCATAATATTCTAAAGTAGATGCACCATTTTTTAAAAACTCAAAAGTAAAGTATCCTGTATTACCACCAATATCTAAAACTTTTTTATTTTGGATATCCACATTTTTTAAAAAGTAATCAAGTCTGATATTTTCATTTCTTGACTTAACTTCAAGATCGTCATTTCTCAGATATTGTTCCAATTGACTTGCTATTATCTGATAATTTGAATGCTTACTAGTTTTCGCATACATCTTTTTCAATGCCTTAATTTTTTTGTTCATATATCTCTCTTGTATAGCTTTATTGTATCTTCCCTGTTGAAGACTTCTATCTTATTTAATAGTGCACTGTTCTTTTTAAAATCATGTGCTGAGTAATTATAAAATGATACTTCATTTCTGTCATCAATATTCTCTGATATTCCATCATCCCAAAAATACATTATATCTCTATCTATTTTTAAATTATCGACATCATTCTTATTTAAAACACCATAATCTTCAAGTAAACAGTTGAAGAAATTTATATTAGCATCAATAAATAATTGTGAGGGACCCCAAAAGCGTGGATTTGCTTCAATCATAAAAAACTTATTATCAGTAAGTTTCAATTCAACCATGACCAATCCCCTAAAATCTATATCTGTAAATAGTTTTTCAAATGATAAAGAGATAGTATTTTTATGGAATTCAGATGGTTTCGCAATCAGCATAGATTTTCCATTTTCTTGTTGAAGAAGATTTTCTTGTGAAAATTTATATATTTTTTTATTTTTATCAAAATAATAAAGTAAATATATAGAACGACCTTCTACATACTCCTGAAAGTAAAAATCATTTTGTTCATAATCTAATATAAATTGTTTTAAATCATTTTCATTTTTAATAATTTGTGGGATATATGTTTTTCCTGTTTTACCAATATAGTGTTTAGGCTTTGCGACAAATGGTAATTTTACTCTCTCAATAGAAGAGTACTCTTTGGGAATAAGTATATTATTATCCTCGCACAACTTTCCGAAACTATACTTATCAGAAACTTGTTCATACAGTTTTTTCTCTACAACAGGAAAAATACAATTATATTTTTCAAATTCTCTCAAGTTATCTAAAATAAATCGATTTAATGCTTCCGTAGAGGGTGCAATAATATATGATTTACTATTAAAGTGTTTTTGTACTTCTTGTAGAGAATTCAGCATATCATTGAAATTGAGTGATATCTGTTGTCTTGTTGATATTACTTTTGATACATAAAGCGTTTTAAAAATCACATCATCTTTTGATTTTGCAATAATTGCATATGGAACATTTTGATGTTCTAATGTTCGTATAAAGGCTATTACCGCTCTCATGTTAAATCCGGAGAATATAATTACTGTTTTATTCATACGATAGTATTCTTAACAATTTCAATAATGAGTTTTTGCTCTTTTTCTTGTAATTCAGGATATATTGGCAAAGCTAAAATACGATTTGAAATATCTCTTGAGGTCGGACAGTGCTGTTTTGGTTCTATATAGGACAATGTATCTAACGATGGATAAAAATACCTTCGAGGGAAGATCTCTTTTTGATTTAAAGCTTTTTGCACTTTCAAAGTCTCTTTTTCATCTTTTAAGATAATTGGAAAGTAAGCATGATTGTGAGTTGAATTGGGGTTAAGTTTTTGGAATTGCACATATCCTTGCAACTCTTTTTCATAGTGTTTGTAAACAGTATTTCTTTTTTTAGACACCTCTTCCATCTCATCAAGCATGCAAAGACCCATTGCCGCTTCAAATTCATTCATCTTGGCATTTGTTCCAAGTTCGGGTATAGATTCTTGATTTTCAATACCAAAATTTCTAAGGTATCTTGCCTTTTCAACCAAACTATCATCATTGATAATCAATGCTCCCCCTTCAATGGTATGAAATAGTTTTGTAGCATGAAAACTAAGCGTAGATATATCTCCATACTTCAACACACTCTCTTTTTTATACTTTACACCAAAAACATGCGCCGCATCATAAACCACTTTTAATTCATGTTTTTTAGCAATTTTCTCAATAGCTTCTACATCACAAGTATTCCCAAAGACATGTACTGGAACAATAGCAGAAGTATTAGGTGTTATCTGTTCTTCTATTTTTTCAGGATCAATCGTTAAAGTTTTAGGATTAATATCAGCAAAAATAGGCTTAATCCCATTAGTAACCAAAGAGCTCGCTGTAGCCACAAAAGAAAAAGGTGTCGTAATGGCATAGCCTTTTAGATCTAACGTTCTATATGCTATCTCAAGAGCTGAAGTTCCATTTGCGACCAGAACTATATTTTTAACACCAAGGTATTCAGCTAATCTTATTTCGAGTTTCTTAACTAATGGTCCATTATTTGTGACCCAACCATTAGCATATATCTCATCTACATACTTTTTGTATTTTTCTTTATTTGGTAAATATGTTTTTGTTACATTAATCATTTTATTTCTCCAAAAGTCTACTCATCTGCGTTACTTCGCTGTTTATCTAAATGTAAACTCTCTTGTAACTTTTCATACTCTTGTTTTTTAATAACAATATATTGTTCAGTTAATGATATTTTGGTTCTTAACCCATATGAGGTTAGAATGTATTTATAGGCTCGTTTATTAGGCGATTTAACAAAGTTTTCTGCTTTAATAAAACCTTTTGCCAAAAGTGCCTTAATAATATAATTGACTTTCCCTACGCTAAAGCCAACTTCATCTGCCAACTCTTTTTGGGAATGACACGTTTCAACTTTCTGCATTACATGTAAGTGGTCAATCTGTTCAGTCTTTATCTCTGTCAAAGGTAAACTCCAATTCATTCAATGATTGAATCATATCATAATAAAGTTATTTGTACCATAAACTTAATTTACACTCCTATGGCTTTCCACATATTTCGAGGGACTCCTTGATCAACAAGACTTAACTGATTTACAAACACCACTTTCCAATATATCAACTACCACCATTAGCATTAGCAAATATACAAATAGTTTCCAGATAATTTATCTTCCCCGATTTGTTTAAATGCCACTACCTATGATTCACGAAAATTAAGTCTCATTTCTCTCTCACTCTCAAAAAAACTGGAAACCTCGGCTTTCCATACTTTGTAAACTTTTGATACTGAAAAGTGATTATTTCTCCTATTTTCGGAGGGTTAATTCTTTGCGTATCACTTAGTCCTGTTCCTATCTTAAACCGGGTTCCATCGTCAAGTTGACATTGTATTGCGCCTATAACATCTTTATATTTGCCTTTCCCTTTGGTATAGCCTATCACCTCACACTCTGCATCTTGAAACGTTTTTACTTTTAAAGCTTTTGAAGTTCGTTTATTTATATAAGGGGTATTTGGGTCTCTCACTACTATCCCCTCACCTCCTTTTGATTCTATCTCTTCCAAAAACAGTTTAAGATGGGTTTTGTCTCTGATAGATATTTGTTTAACTATCCTAATATTTTTACCCACATAAGGTTTTAACATTTGCAGTCTTTCAAACAATCCACCGTTGTTATTTGGCACCTCAAAGATATAATGCCTGATCTCTTCCCATTCTTTAGTAGGTGTTTTATCTCTTACAATGGATGAGATGTTTTCAAAATCTCCTCTCTTCGTCCATAACTCACCATCTATCTCAAAGGGTGGATAGTTTTTAGTAAACCATTTAGGCGCATGAATTATTTTTCCTCCTCTGCTGATGAGATACTTGCCATTCCAGTACGCCCGTATACCATCAAGCTTTTCACTCATTACCCAGCCTGAGATATTTTGATCTTTGTAGACCTTTAAAAGTAACAATTTTGGTTTTTCTGCCAGTAAGGATAGTGACAATAAACATAAAAAAAATATAATCCTATTCAATCTTCATACCCCAGGTGCCTTCCACATAGCGTCAGTCAATCCTCTGTCTACAAGCATTAACTGATTTACATACACTTCTTGCCATTGTTCTTTTATCTCTACATATTTACTATGATTTTCAGCATCATGAAGATACTCTTTATCCCATACGACCAGATCTTGGGCTGCGGTAACGATATTCTCATAAATCCCTGCCCCAACCCCTGCTGCCATAGCAGCTCCTAGAGCAGTAGCTTCTGTAACTTTAGGAACCTTTATCTTACATCCTGTAACATCTGCCAATATCTGACACCAGAGTGCCCCTTTACTTGCTCCTCCGGCGAAAACTATCTCCTTTATCTCCAAATTCGTAAAAGCTTTTATCTTCTCTAAATTAATCGCTGAGACAATACAGGCATTCTCTTCCAAAGATCTGAACATAGATGCTTTATTGCAGACTTCAGGGTCGATGGAGAGGTTTAAAAATGCAGGTGCGGCATGGTACCATTTACCGTACTTCATGCTATCTGAAAAGATGGGGAGTATGCCATACGAACCGACAGGTACTTCTTTTGCCTTCTCTTCTAAAATACTATAGGTATCTACACCTTGTTCTTTGGCTTGTAGTTTTTCCAAGTCGCAAAAAGCATCTCTGAACCAACGCATGATCAGTCCAGAGAAAAAAGTGATGCCCTCTGCTTGAGAAAGTCCCTCTACAACATGAGGATTAACTCGGATACCCATATCTTTAGGTGGCATGGTATCATTTTTTATATTGACAACCTGTTGCCAAAAAGAGCCTCCAAGTATGGCA
>Ga0209633_10004236_pt1 | contig 12945 bp, 17 predicted proteins | sample Cruoilmetagenom1_FD_187290 | JGI IMG/M metagenome (GOLD analysis project Ga0209633, IMG submission 187290) | Oil polluted marine microbial communities from Coal Oil Point, Santa Barbara, California, USA - Sample 1 (SPAdes) (version 2) | ecosystem: Environmental > Aquatic > Marine > Oil seeps ... | reverse complement strand
TTTATTATGAATTACTTACTTCTCTTGTGGGGGAACTTATAGATGTCAATACCTATGATCAACCTGGTGTAGAAGCGGGGAAAATTATTTTAAAGAAAAAACTGGAGGCACCATAAAGTTTAAATGGTAATTTATATTCTATTCCTTCAAATATTTTTTAACTAAGCATTTTCACAAATAAAAATTGATAATTATGCCCTTACCATCTCTGTCAAAATCATCTATACTCATGTTATTAATAGATGAAAGGTTAAAATCATGGTAGCGGTAAAAGAGATTGTAAAGTTGGCAAATGAATCAGGTGCAGAAATGACTATATTTGATTTAGAGAAATTGAAAACAGGTCTTTATCAATCATGTGTACGAACTGCTTATGATGATAAGATGAATTTAGAAGATGTATGTAGCAAAAATGAATTAAATATAGATGTTGCGTATATAGTACATGATTTATTATATCACAGGGACACCAAAAGAATAAAAATACAATAAGCACATTTCAGGCCATATATAAACTTTACAGCATTCTCTGTATCTCTACAATTTAATACTTTTAATGCAACCTAAAATACGTTATATTTAGTGATCTAAGTAGTGCATGATATCACTTATTTCTACTTAAGGCAGTTTTTAATATACTACTGGCTAATAATAATTATAAAAAGGAATCATAATGAACAGAAGAGAAGCATTAAAAGTAGCAGGTGTTGCAGCGATAGTAGCAACAGTAGGTGCTGAAGCAAAGATGGAAGTAGCGAACATGAATCGTATGGAGATGAAACCAAAAGATCCAAAAAAAATGGATAAAGGTGAACTCAAACATACTCCACTGGTTACACTCAAAGAGAAAGATGCCAAAGGGTATACACTCGTAGAGATCACCATAGGTCAAGGCGGAATCATTCATCCGAGTACACCTGATCATTGGATCGACTTCATTGAGCTTTATGCTGATGATAAACTGGTAGGAAAAAGTACATTGGAACCCGAAATATCTCGTGGAGCAGCTTCGTTTGCATTAAAACTTGATAATGTTAAAGTTCTCAAAGCAAAAGCTGGATGTAATCTACATGGAATATGGACAAGCACTCTAACAGTATAATTATCTTCCCTAGGTAGGAGAAGCTTTTGGGAGCCATAGGCTCTCTCACTTTTCTTAGCTACTCTTATTTTTTTATACTAATTGCATTAATCCTCAGGGCATTCATTACATTCATTAAAGATCTCTTCCATACCATCTACTTCAATGATCTCTTTGCCGCATTTTTCCATTGACTTTACAAAACTATCCGTCACTTTACCTTCTGCATCACAATAAACCGTTAGCATACGACAGTATCTGTTTATAGCTGCTGAAGGGATTTTTGAGGTGTCTTCCATGATTGCTTCTGCTTTTTTAATAAACTTTTTTGCACATTCATCTGATTTGTCTTGCATATTGATACTCACGTTAAGCCTTTAATCTTTATTTGGAAGTTTAGCAGAAGATAGGTTAATAACTAAAAATACATATTTTATAAGATTATAATCACTCATTTTAAATCTTTACATACTACTATAGAAACAAACCTTATATTCTATGCTAGATTATAAGGTTTTCATAAAAAAAGAAAGAATTTCGTATCTTATATTAGGATTAAAATAATAGCCTGACTACATAGAAAATGTATTTCTAAAAGCCTTAGCACCATCTTTACTAGACTCTATTTGATCACCAATGTCCTGAAATGAAAAACGTAATTTACTCTGTTCTATGGTTTCCATCTCTTTTATTTTATTGATATTGATAAGGTATGAGCGGTGAATACGTTTAAAGTCATGACCTTCCAGTAATTTTTCAAGGTCAGAAATTTTGTGTGCGTAGTAGGAGAATCCTTTGACTGAACGCAGCATCACTTCAGAAAGGTCTGCTTTGACGTAGTAAATATCTTCAGGTTTAAAAAGGTAGTAATTTTCACCGTTTTTACTCATAAGACGAAATGCTTTATCGCTTATACTCTCCTGTTTGACACGCTCCATACTTTCTTTTAACTGCTCAATGCTAAAAGGTTTGACAAGGTAGCCGACGGCACCTATGTCATAGGCTTTGAGTGCATGTTCATTGTAGGCAGTTTGAAAAATAATGGCTAAATCTTTTTGGTGGTAGCGTAGTTCATAGCCTAGTTCCAAGCCACTCATCTCTGGCATGTTGATGTCGAGCAGTACTAGGTCAAAAGGTGACTCTTTTACAGCTTCAAGTGCATCAGTAGGGTTGTCTGCTTGGGTGACGTCATCGTATCCCAGTGTGTTCAGCATACGTTTCAGTCTGTTAAGTGCAAGTGCTTCATCATCAGCGATGAGTATTTTCATGGCAATCTCCTAAGTAAAGTGTAAAAGTGGGTTCTTCTTTGTTTGTAACCTCAATACTACCTTTGCAAAGAAGTTCTAAACGTTGGGCTAAATTAGTCAGTCCTGTACCAAATGTTGTACTTTGCATCGTTTTACCGTCATTTTGGACTGTGATTGTGTTTTGTTTCTCGTCATATGAAAAAGAGATATGCAACGCTTTCTTGGCAATCATGCCATGTTTTATGGCATTTTCTACCAGTAGTTGTATAGAAAACTTCGGCACTTCTATATGAGGCATAGGTTCAACTACCTGTAGATGGACGAGTCCTGAAAAACGTATGTTCTCAAGTTCCACATAATCACGTACATTTCGTATCTCATCTTTTAAGGGGATACGTGCTTTTTCATCCATGGTATTGCGCAGAAATGTGGAGACTTTTAAGATGGCTGTCTCCGCTTTGTCTGGGTCTTGGTGAATAAGCTCGGCTATAGAGTTTAGCGCATTAAATAAAAAATGGGGATTGAGCTGAGTTTCAAGCGAACGCAGACGACTTTGCACATAGTGTTGATCTACCATTTCTTTTGCATTACGCATCTTTACAAACCGATACAAGAGAGCACCCACTATGTAAGTTAAAACACCTATAGCGATGGCTATTTTCATGGTTTCTGTATTGAACAGGCTAATGAGGTCTATATTTAAACTATGAGATAAAAATGTACTAAGTAACGTACCTAAAAAACCTGAGAGAAATGAGGTGAATATGGCAAGAGGGAGCCAAAATAGTTTAGCAATTTTAGGGAGGATAGTCTTATTCATAAAGGTAATGAAAATGAGTGAAAAAAGGGTAATGCAAAAACCCAGTATGGCACCGAAAAATGCCCCCTGTACCCATGACTGCTCTAAAAGTGTATAGCCAAGTGATGAGAGCAAGGTTGCAAAAAGCACACCCGTAAGCAAGATATAGAGCCAGTCAAATGGTTTTATATGAAGTTCTATATTATACATGGAGTAATTTCCTAAGATTATCTACACCCAACATAACACCCGGCCAACCTTGTGCAGCATAGACTGTGTCACCAACATGGTAGAGGCCTTTTATGGGTGTGTCGTTACCTGGAAGTTTTGGTAAAAAGTTTTTCATCGTAATAGCATTTCCTCCAAGCTGTGAGCGGTTAATGTAGTGTTTAAATGTTTTTGGAGTCGCTGCAAAATGCTGCACGATCTCTTCTTTTTTGATATCTAGTGTATCACAAATGGACTTTAGTAAAATCTCAGTAAGTTCCTCTTCTTGTGCATGGTACGTGATTGAGTCTTCCCAGTATCTCAAATCTGTATGGATGGATGCGGTGATGCTGTAGTGACCTTCTTTTGCAAGCGTCGTGTCACTTGGGTCTGAAAATGAGACAAAGAGAGCATTAGAGAGAGTATGAAGATAAGGCTCATCTTGTATGAGTTGATAGTGATGTTTAAACTTTTTAGTGCTTTTGATGGTCATGTAGAGCATAAAAGAACTTTGGTGATTGTCTAACTTTTCATACTTCTTGTAGTAGTTTTTGACTTTCTCTTTTTCAAACAGCTGCCCACTTTCATATACTGTACTGTTTAGTATGACATTTTTCGCTTTTGTCTGCTCACGTGAAGTGTGCAGTATAAAGTGATCTTCATGAGGCTCTATGTGCGTGATCTTGCTTTTACGTCTGACATGTTTCATCGAAGCAGTCATCCCGTCAAACAACTTTCCAAAACCACCTTTGACATAGTGTGTTTCATTAAAGGTGTATCCTAAGGAGAGTGCGGCAGTAAAAAAGTTTACTTCTCCCAGTTTAGCTTGAGCGACTATGAGAACTTGAGACTCTAAAAACTGCAGATACTCGTTGCTTACATCCCCATAAAAATTTTTGATAAAATCAAGCGCATTCACACGTAAATAGCGTTGAAACTTTAGTAGCAGAGGGATATAGCTAGCCATTGAAATGTATTTTTTTATCTTACTACTTGTAGTATAGTAATGCCCATGCATCGCATAGAACTTTACACCCATGTCATGCACAAGTGTCCAAAACTCACGGTTTTTAGGGTGTGGATAATGCGCCTCTAGTACTTCTAAAAACTTCTCAAGGTCTCTGTACCTAGGCGTAGTCTTACCATTTTGTATGATGACAATAGCCGGATCAGTGGAGATGAGTTCAGGTTCAAACCCGATCTCATCAAACATTTTTTTGACATTATGCCCCTCTTGATAACCTGCCAGTGTAGTTGCCCCAGTATTGTAGGCATAACCTTTATGCCTAAATGTAGAACTACAACCACCCAGATAAGGCTCTTTTTCAAAGAGAACGGTCTCATGTCCTTTTGCATCTAAGTACGCAGCCATACTACTGCCACCAATGCCCGACCCGACTACTGCATATTCGATCATTTGGTACTTTTCATACTTTCATACAGATTTGTGATGCACTGTACAAATGCAGGATGGTCATTGGGTGCTTTTGCCACACGATACTCCTCAAACGCTAACTCCTCAGCGATCTCTCTATACTCAACATCGAGTTCAAACTCCGTTTCAGAGTTGTCGATGGTAAATGCTATAGGATAGATGATAACCTTTTTCTTCTTTAAAGCTTTTAGTTTGTCTTCAAGATAAGGACGTATCCACTCTAAAGGGCCAAGTCTTGACTGGTAAGCAAGATGGGTGTTGTGAAAGTTTACACCTGCTTGTTGCAATGCCTTTCTTGCATGAAAGACGTTATACTTGATATGACGCTGGTAATCATCTCCTTTGTCTATAATTCTTTGTGGAAGACCATGTGCAGAAAACACCAGTTCAAAGTCCTCTGGGTTGTCTTGACCTAGTGTCTCCTTAATGCGCTCAACAGTCGCTGCAAGATAGTCAGGGTGTTTATAGTACTGCTCAAGGGTTATCACTTTTGCTTTAATACCCATCTTCTTTACATTCTCATCAAAGTCTTCCATGCTTGAAAGCGTAGTAGTACTTGAGTAGTGTGGATAGAGAGGAATGGCATAGATCTCATCAACATCTTTGAGCTTCTCTACTGTTTGTGAGGCAAATGGAGGTGTATAGCGCATCACCATATGTATGGTCGCATCGATGCGATTTTCAAGTTTTTCTATGAGTTGTTGCGTATAGCCCACCAGTGGTGACTTGCCGCCGAGTGCTGCGTAGTTACTCTTGGCTTCTTTCTTTCTCTGCCAAGTGATGAGCTTGGCTATCATCATACGTATAGGCTTTGGGGCAGATATGATGCGCTTGTCATTAAACATATTGTTCAAAAACACTTCAACTTCTTCAAGATTATTGGGGCCACCCATATTTAAAAGTACTACTGCTCTTTTCATAACATTTCTCCTTTTTTAGTCTATGTTATGATAGTACTTAATGGTGCTATTTAGTAGTATATAAATGTCAGTTGGTTTATACTTGTATGATATTTTCCAGTGCTTGTTCGATTCCTCATATTTAAAGACATACCCAGCTTCAACTATCTTGTGTGGGTAGACTTCTTTAGAGCCTGTGAGTACAGATGCTGCTTCACCATACATGATGCACAGTACAAACTCAGGTATGGGCAAACTGTGTGATGTCACTTTTGTTGATAGCCTAGACCAGTATTTCGGTAGTTTTGATACGGCTGTCTAAAAGTACTTTTTAATAGGGATCACTCCAACGCTTGATGATAGAAGCACCAGCAAGGTTGATGATGACATTATCATCTTCATATACTTTAGTTTAAGATTTTAGTATGAGGTTTTAGTATGAGGTTTTTGTCGGTTGGTGGGGTCGGTAATCTAACAGCTAATCACAGCCATAAAACATACACCTAAGACAAGTGATGTCATCGTTTCTATGTTAGTGAGTTTAAGTGTAGATAAGATGTTGGCTCACTTAAAAGCTTAAAAGGTATACTACAGAAGAATCGCAAGTTTAAATGCTTTAGGAGGCAGGAGATGAGACATACCATTTTACTTGTAGTATGTGTGAGTGCTAGTTTGATGGCAGGAAAAGGCGTGCCAACATTCAAGCTAGACATATTTCCTGGTACAAATGGCGCAGTATTTTACAAAAAAAAGTGTGCATCGTGTCATGGAGAAAAAGCTAAGAAGACTCCGTTAAAGGGTATGAAAGTACTTGCAGGTAGGGATGCGAGTACATTGGCACGTAAAGTTAGGTCTTATAGAGACCAAGATGATAGAGTTGGTGCTTATGCTATCTATGAAACGAGTCTCTTGATGAAAGAAGCAACGCATTCACTATCAAACAGGCACATCTCTGCTATAGCCATATACCTTAGTGAATTAAAGTAGATGAACCGCATAAAATATTATATATATACTCATTTTAGAAAATCTAATAAGGTGAAGAAAATTGTCTATGGGAACGAGAAAAACTTTGTTACGATTTTGGACATAAACAGAGAGGAGAAAAGAGACTTTTATCATAAAATTTTAGTAAAATAGTGTATATTGACACAGATATCTGTACATAAAGTAACAAAAAAACCCTATCAAATACCGAAAACTACGTCATAATAAATCCATGAAACATACATTAACCTTGGAAATCCCATTACCATGCAGTGTGCAAACACTCTTTGATTTCCATGCAGATACGAATAATCTGCCTCTTATCACACCACCAGACACTACCGTCAAGATACTCAAACTTGAAGCACCTCTAAAGGAAGGTAATGACGCAAAACTACGCATCAAAAAAGGCTGGTTGGCTTTTACTTGGGAGCTGACCTTTGAAAAGGTGCAGTCACCACATCTTATAGTAGATGTCGCTACCAAGTCACCCTTTAAAAGCTTTAGACATGAACATCAGTTTGTAGAAGTAGGTAAAACTAATAGTATCTTACGTGATGTTGTTACTTTTTCTTTACCATTTGAACCTTTCAGTGCTATAGCCGTTTGGTTTGTAAAAAGAGATATGGAAAAGATGTTTGCGTATAGACATGCCCAGACTAAGGCATATCTATCAGAACAAGCATCATAACTTTAAAAGATCCATCGCCTGTATCATATCTTTATCACCACGACCTGAAAGACTGATGATGATGGTTTTATCTTTAATGTCTTCTTTAGGCATCTTTTTAAGATAGGCAATCGCATGTGCACTTTCAAATGCAGGCACGATGCCTTCCACACGACTTAGCCATACAAAGGCATCCATTGCTTCATCATCGGTGACAGAATCGTAGACGACCTGTCCTTTTTCCATGAGATACGAGTGTTCCGGACCTATACCTGGATAGTCCAGTCCTGCTGAAATAGAGTAGGCTTCTTCTACTTGTCCCTCATCTGTTTGTAGTAGGTAACTCAGTTGTCCATGTAAAATACCGGGTTTACCCAGTGCCAGTGAAGCACCATGTTCACCCGTCTCCAGACCTTTACCTCCAGCTTCTATGCCGATGCACTGTGTCTGTGCTTCGTCTATGAAATGCGCGAACATACCTAAAGCGTTAGACCCTCCACCTATGCAGGCTAGGACATAGTCGGGTAGGGTACCTTGTTGTTTAAGTATCTGTGCTTTGGCTTCATAACTGATGATGGCTTGAAAATCACGTACCATAAGAGGGTAGGGGTGTGGTCCTGCGGCTGTACCTATGACATAGAATGTATCTCTGGCATGGGTTACCCAGTGACGTATAGCATCATTCATGGCATCTTTCAGTGTACGGCTTCCTGACTCGACCGCATGGACTTTAGCACCTAGAAGCTTCATACGAAAAACATTTAGCTGTTGACGTTCCACATCTTTAGCACCCATAAACACTTCACACTCTAAACCCATAAGAGCTGCAATGGTAGCTGTGGCAACGCCATGCTGCCCAGCACCTGTCTCAGCGATTATCTTAGTTTTACCCATTCTCTTTGCCAATATACCCTGTGCTATGGTATTGTTTACTTTGTGTGCTCCTGTATGGTTAAGGTCTTCACGTTTAAGATAGACGTTAGCACCGATCTCATCACTGATATTTTGTGCCTTGTAAAGTGGAGAAGGTCGACCTACATAATCCTTATACAGTGCATCGACCTCCTGCCAAAATGTCTCATCAAATCGGTACTTCTTATAGACTTGATCCAGTTCTATGAGTACAGGCATGAGTGTTTCAGGGACATAACGACCGCCAAATTTTCCAAAGTGGCCTCTTTCATCTGGATCAAATTCAAATGCTGTTGGCATATAGGTTTTCATAATAACTCCTTTAATGGAGCTATTATATAGATCTAGGAGAATTTTAGTAGTTTGTTTATAGCAGTTAATTTAAGAGATCATACTCTTCAAATCAGAGTATGTATAGAGAATATTAATGAGAAAGTAGTTAATCCTTCTTGTCACTCTCGTCTTCGTCATCATCATAAATACTAAAAGCAGGTGGAAACCCCATAGTTGCTAATTTTCTATCAAGAAGCTTAGAGTCAAAGCCATCTCTTTTTACTGAGTTTAACATTTTTATTTGTTGTTCTCTACTTAATCCTGCCATCTCAAGCTCAAATTCAATTTCTTCTAAAGTCATTATGTTTCCTTTTCAAGTTTTTTAGTTTATTGTTCATGTCTATAGTAATTATACTTTTTTTTGAGTAATGGTTATCGCATCATCATCATAGATCGAAAAAACAGGTGCATATCCCATACCTATAAGCTTTCTATCAAGTAACTTCGCATCAAATCCACTTCTTTTGACTGAGGATAACAACATTCTTTGCTCCTCTATTCTCAATCCTGCTAATTGTAATTCAAACGTAATTTCTTCTAATGTCATTGTGTATTCCTTTATAATTTTTTTAGTGTATTGTTTTTTCTACGTAGAGTGTTTCCCCAACCGTCGTATATCTTCCTCGCCCTGAAAAGAGCATAGGTGTATGATTTTGTTTTTCATTGATATGTATTTTGCTCACATCAGCTATAAATATGGTATGGTCACCATTTTTGTAACTGTCACAAATAACACATTCATAAATGAAGTCTGAGGCGGTGAGTAAAATGTTATCTTGAGGATCAACGCTCTCTACATCCAGTTTACTCAATGAGAGTTTATCTGTTGTATCTCCATGTACTCGCCCCAGAAGATCCATACTTTCATAGTTATTAAAAGGTAAAAAGTTGAGTGTAAAACTACCGTGTTCTTTTAGGAGCTGATGAGTATAGTTCTCTTCACGTACAGCAACTGCGTAACGAAAAGGAGACTTTGAGATAGGCATATGCCATGAGGCTGGCATAAGGTTTTTTTCACAAGCAAGGAGTGCAGTGACTCTTGGTTGTGAATGTGTTGCCTCTTCCAGCGTAGTATATGTTTTAAACATAGCTTCCTCTTTTTTTCATTATTATATATGGAAAATAAGTGTTTTGGTATGCTTTATATGTCTATTAATAGTTGGTTTATAACGCCATACTACTAAGTAGGGGTGCCATGCCTTCTGCACTTCCTACATGTTCTTTTAATACTATCTTTACGTCTGGGTACATCATACTGATTTGATTTACTATAGCAGGAATATCACGTGTGACATGCTTCCCTGATGCTAAAAAGTAAGGTAAGATGACGATTTCTCTTATGCCTTCATTGACAGAAGCTTTTATACTCTCTTCAAGTGAGGGATCGGCAAATTCTAAAAAGGCTGTTTTGACAACATCGTAGTCTGCCTCAACAAGCGCTTTTACCTTTTCTCCAAGGTGCATGACTTCAGTGTTCGAACTTTCTTTCCTGCTACCGTGAGCAACAATGATGAGTGCATTATTTGGCATGGTTCTTACTTTGGTCTGGGTAGATGAGTACTGAAGTGTCAAACCCTGCATCTTTCGCTTTGGCTAACAGTCTGTCTAAAATCTCTTTATCCAATGTTGGTGTACGAGAGAGTATCCAAAAGTAAGAAGTGTCAGGTCCACTTATCATCGTGTAGGTTTTGTAGTCTGTGTCCATGACGATGTATGATCCGTAAAAAGGTCCAAAGAAAGAGACTTTGAGAAAGCCTTTGTTTGTATCACCTACAAAATACGCTTTTCCTTCTGCATCGTTCCACTCTTTTTCTGCTGTTTTGTAGCCTTTGTTAAGCACCTTTACTCCACCATCTTCTCTCATAGAGTAGGTTGCAGTGATCGCTTCCATACCTTTTTCAAACCTATGTTCAAGTCTGGCTACTTCATACCATGTACCAAGATACTCTGTCAGTTGGAAGTTCTCTACGGGTGTGACTTTCTCTGGTTTTTTATCTTCACCACATCCAGTGAGTAGTAGTGCTATAGCAAGCGTGAAGGGTAGTAGTAATCTTTTCATAGTTGATCCATTTTTTCTTTATTATATAAGATTTAGTACATAGTTTGGTACCTTTATTTTGTCTGTTCATATTTTTGTTCAGATGAACTAACATCTTAGTACTATGAATTTACACACAAAAGGACTATAATCAAACAAAAAGGAGGTACTCATGAACCAAGACCATACACTTGAAAACACTTACGTCATTGGCGATGTGCATGGGTGCTTTCATACTTTACAAAATCTCGTAGCACGTCTACCCAAAGATGCAGAACTCATCTTCGTGGGTGATCTGTGTGATAAAGGGAACTTCTCCAAAGAGGTCATAGCATTTGTCGCAGAAGGCGGTCATACCTGTGTCAAAGGAAACCATGAGTACCTCATGCAAACTTACCTAGAAGATGCCATTCTCTATGACACTCACTCTCCATGGAGTTTAGACAAGCGTTATGGTGGCATCAACACACTGGAGAGCTACCAAAATGACCATGCCAAAATGCGTGAACATCTAGAATGGATAAAAAATCTGCCTATCTACATAGAACGAGACAAGTACTTTGTTACCCATGGGTTTGCTCTACCTTTCTATGAACACAGAGGTGATCCAGAGTATAACAAGGAGTATTTACTAAACCGCTATAAGAAGGGTATGAAAGTTGATGAATCAGAAGTCATTAACATCTTCGGGCACTGTGTCTTTGATGAAGTGGTCTCAGGTGAAAACTTCTACGGCATAGACACCGGATGTTCCTACGGTAAAAAACTCACAGCGTTACAACTAGGCACTATGCAACTCACGCAAGAACCTATGGATGCCAAAGACTCAGACTACCGAATGAAGAAGATGGAGTTAGCACATCTTGAAGCCATCCTCCATAACAGTTTAGCACTAGATGAACTGGTAAGCCACATAGACACGAAGTTCGCAGACTTTGACCTAGTCTCCACAGAACTAGCCTCACACATCGTCACCACCTATGGAGATGATGGTGTAACCACCGTCCATCAAATGCTTGAGAAAAAACAAGTTTTTATTAGGCAGGTGAATGAGGTTGTGGAGGGGTTTGAGATACGTTAAATATCATAAACAATATTATTTTAATAACCTTATGAAATCTCCTATATGGAACATTTTATAAGGTTTTGTATTGAACGGGCGAGATTTATGGCCCGCAAACGTTGCTACAGCGGATAACCTTATTAAATATGTTAGATTATAAGGTTTCTTAATTCAATCATAGGATCTTTTATTAAAAGATTCTAAAAGTATAGAAGATTTATCAGTCCTGAGTAGCCTCATTGATAACAGCACCTACCACAGCACCAACAACCACAGCACCAACAACATTACGTCTACGTTCACTTCTTCTATGGTGACGATAGTTGGCACGACGATTGGCTCTTCTTCTTGCTTTTCTACGTTTTTTATATCTTTTCTTTTTTCTTGCCTCTGCCTGGGTAAAGAGAGTGAAGGTGAACTCAGTTGTGGAGAGTTTTGATAGAAGTCCTTGTGATGTATTAAATTTGCTTTGGGTAGCCAATTTTTCTGGAACTTCAATTTCTTGAACACTGACAGTCGGAGAGAAAAATCCAAGCATGAGTGTAACAGCTACGAGTTTAGTGACAAAAAAGTTTTTCGTTTTCATTTTTGATCCTTTTCTACTGCTTTGTCAGTGGAAACTTTTTTCACTTCTATTTTTTTTGCACCTTTTGGTGCAGCAAATGTAAAGACACTCTGATCAGTAATCTCATCAATATTCCATGCCACTTTGATCATACTTCGGGGTTGGTCTTTCATCATTTTATCGACAAAGGAAGCTCTTCTGATGAGAGGTCTGTCACCTTTTTCTATCCATAGTTGTATATCCCACTCTTTACCGGGGAATCCTACATAGTAACAGGGTTTATTATCCACATTCACAGTACCGAAGTAATATCCGTCGCTTTCAAGATCCTCATCCATATCTACAGCTGTGTCAGAGTAGAGTAATTGTGTGAGGGGGATAGGCAGACCATAATCATCTATAAGTGTGTCAAGAGCATCGTCGATGTCATCTTCTACGGGTATCTCAGCATACGCATTTGCTTCGAGATCATAGATAGATACTTTTCCATTATTCATAATAGTATTTCTATTTTCTACATCACCCCTTACCTGCATACGTATCTTATCAGGTCTTGATAGGGCGACACTGTAGTCATGTGTGATGTAAAGCATCATATGACCTGCATACTCATCTTCATTAACTATGGTAGCTTTAAAAGCGTAGTGTTTAAGTGACCCCAAGTAGTCATAGGATCTTTTAACAAGTTCCTTTGCAGATATACCTGCTT
>Ga0209633_10004235_pt1 | contig 12947 bp, 12 predicted proteins | sample Cruoilmetagenom1_FD_187290 | JGI IMG/M metagenome (GOLD analysis project Ga0209633, IMG submission 187290) | Oil polluted marine microbial communities from Coal Oil Point, Santa Barbara, California, USA - Sample 1 (SPAdes) (version 2) | ecosystem: Environmental > Aquatic > Marine > Oil seeps ... | reverse complement strand
CAGGCCATGTTGGCCATGTAGAAGAAAATCGTGTCGATCGGATAGGGATCGCCCGCATGGGCGTTGGCGATCACCATGTGCATCATGCCGTGAACCGCCAGCGGCGCGCCCCAGGAAAACGCCTTGTCGATACGGAAGGCGCGGCCGCCGTCGCCCAACAGCAGGTCCTCCGGCCCGGTGAGAAAACCCAAATGCGGCCCCGGCAGCGGCGCGTCGGGCGCGACGTCCTCGGGCCGGCCGGTCGGCCGCGGCAACGAGGCGAGCGACTTGGGATAGGGCGGCTTGTAGCGCATGCCCCCCGGCGCATCGATGCTGCCCAGAAGCAACTGAAGGATGTGGATGGCGCGGCAGGTGTGAAAGCCGTTCGAATGCGCCGAGATCCCGCGCATCGCATGCATGGCGACCGGCCGGCCGACCATGCGCTCGTGTCGCTGCCCGGTCCAATCGGTCCAGGGCTGCTCGACCACGACTTCCTCAGCGAAGGCAGTATGGGCGATCTCCGCGGCGATGCGCCGGATCGTCTCCGCCTTGATGCCGGTCGCCGCCGCCGCCGCGTCGGGGCTGTACTGGTCGTCGAGATATCGTTCGGCCAAAAGATGGAACACGGGCCTCGCGCGCCTGCCGCCCGCTAGCTCGTATTCGCCCTTCAGCGCCGGCGCGGCGTCTCTGTTCATCGCCGGCGCCACAGCGTCCGAACGCGTGTCCCAGCACAGCACCGCGCCTGCATCGTCGCGCGCAAAGAGTCCATCCTCGGCGCTGCCCGGATCGTCGATCACCAGCCAGCCGGCATTGGTGTAACGGCGCAGGTAAGGCGCGTCGATGCGGCCGGCACGCAGCAACTCGTGGACCAGCGCGAGAATGAATAGCCCATCGCTGCCCGGTGTGATGCCGAGCCATTCATCGGCGATCGCCGAATAGCCCGTGCGTACTGGATTGACCGAAACGACCTTGGCGCCGCGGGTTTTCAACTTGCCGAGCCCGGTCTTGATCGGGTTGCTGTCGTGGTCCTCGGCGACCCCGAAGAGCATCAGATAGCGCGTCAGCTCCCAGTCCGGCTCGCTGAACTCCCAGAAAGCACTGCCGATCGTGTAAAGCCCGGCCGCGGCCATGTTGACCGAACAGAAGCCGCCATGCGCGGCGTAGTTGGGCGTGCCGAAGCGCTGGGCCCACCACGAGGTCAGCGCCTGGCTCTGGTCGCGCCCGGTGAAAAAGGCAAGCTTGCACGGATCATCGCTGCGAATGCGGCCGAGCCAGTCGGTGGCGATCGCAAGCGCCTCGTCCCACTCGATCGCCTCGAACTGCCCGCTGCCGCGCGGACCCACGCGCTTCAACGGCTTGGTCAGCTTGGCCGGCGCTTTGAGATGCATCATCCCGGCCGAGCCCTTGGCGCAGAGCACGCCCTTGTTGACCGGGTGGTCGCGATTGCCTTCGATGAAGCGGACTTCGCCGTCCTTCAGATGGACGTTGATGCCGCAGCGACAGGCGCACATGTAGCAGGTCGTCTTCTTGACCTCGTCGCCGATCGGCGCGGTGGTTTCGATCTCTCGGTCTTGGTCGCGCGATGCCATGAACAATCCGGCCCAGCCCCCGCTCACGCAACAATTTGCGCGGCACACTGATCGTACCGCGTAAGGGCACGCGATTGCAGCCCGCTGATAACGACGCTGCCATGCGCGTGGGCAATCACACCGGAGTGTGCGCCTAGAGCATTTTCCGCTCACGCTGGAGCGGGCCGGTGATGCCGTCTGAACGGAAAATGCGCCTAACGGTGGGCGCAGCGGCGGGTGATGCTGGCCGGCACGATCTTGGGGCGCATTAGGGTGATCGCGTCGGAGCCGGTCGCCGGATCGTTGTCATTGCGCGCGAGCGATCCCTTGATCGGCCGCGCTCCGGCGCCGCGCACCCCCCGCAGATCGGCGAGCTGAACGCCGAGCGCAAGGCTCGCCAGCACGATCGCGACTATGGTGAGGGCGAGGGCCATCGGTTCGTTTTCATCCTCTGTCTGCCGGGTTTTCAGACCGCACGATTGCGGCCCTTGACCGATACGATGGGGCGGATACTGCCTGAACGGCGCTGAACCAGGCCTGATCCGGGTATTCATGCAGCGTTCATGTGGCAAACACGCGCGTGACAGACCCGCGGCAGGCGGTAGAATGGATCCTTGGTCCGGCAGGTGGCCCGACGGGGACCCCGATCAATGCGCAAATTTGCGATCGGAATGGCGGTGATAGCGATGTTTCTGGGCATCGCCCCAGCCGTGCGCGCGGCCGCCGCCGACCATCCGGCCTACCGGATGACGACCACCTACCGCGTCTACTGGCTCGGCCTGCCGGTTTTCAAGGGCGCGGTCAGAGGGCGCCATCGTGACGGCCGCTATACGCTCGCATTCAAGTCGGAGGCGATCGGCTTGTTGGGCGCCATCCAACGCTCGCGGATCGACGCCTCGGCGACGGGCATCGTGGAGCCGGCGCGCTATCGCGCGCTTAAATTCCAGCTGCGCGCCAAATGGCAGATGAAGCGGCGCAGCGTCGATATGGATTTCGCCGCCGATGGCAGCCTGCGCCTCTCGGTGAGCCCGCCCGAGCGCGACAAGCGCGAGCCGGTGCCGGCACCGGTCGCCGCCGCGGCCTTCGATCCGTTGACGGCGCTGTTGCACAGCACCACCGTTCCCCTCGACACGCCGGCCTGCGCGTTGACGGTTCCGATCTTCGACGGCCGCCGCCGCTTCGACGTGCGGCTCGAACGCATCGGGACCGCCAAGCTGAAGCGTCTGATCTCGCCCTTGCTCGACCGCGAGGCGGTCAAGTGCCGTATCCATGTTCGCCGCATCGCCGGTTTCACGAAGAAGGAGATCAAGAACATGGACAAGTCCAAGGACCGGTACGCCGTGGTCTGGGTTTCCAAGCTGCGCCGGCTGAAAATGTGGATGCCGGTACGTTTTGCCTATATGAGCCGCTGGGGCCCAGCGACCGGCCGCGTCGTCGGTATCGATATCGCGCCGCTGGCGCAGACCGATTAGGCACCCTTGGGCGCGCGTTGCATCCCAGCTGATTAGGATTCCCGGATGACCCACCACTTCGCCCGGATCACCGCCGCGCTTGTCATTGCAGCGGGGATCGCCGGGGCCGCACCAGCGCGCGCCGTCGCCCCAAGCTTCGACTGCAAACGCGCCAGCACGGCGAGCGAGCGCGCGATCTGCCGCATCGAGCGGCTCGGCTTCCGCGACCGCGCCCTCGGCCAGCTCTATCGCGGCCTCATGGCGCGCCTTCCGGCCGGCCAGCGGGCGGGATTGCGCAAAGACCAGGCGCGGTGGCTCGCCGGGCGCGACCGCGCTTGCGGCGCCGGGCGGGTCTGTCTGGAACGGCGCTACGAAGCGCGTATCGCTGCGCTGTCGCGCCGCGCCGCCAGAACGGCGGGACGCAGCGCATTCACCGGCCGCTATCGCGCCACCAAGGGTCTGGGCGGCTACATTTATCTGATCGACATGGGCGGGCCGAACGTGATGGCGGAGCTCGAGACGGTGAACCCGAGCACCAGCCATCAATGCACGATGCACATGCTCAACGCGCGCCTTGCCGGGGCGGTGATCCGCTGGTCGAGCCCCGAGGCGCGCGGCTGCGTCGTTTCGATCGTCAACAAATCGGGCGGCGTGGAGGTGAGCGGCCCGCCGGCCTGCCGCGTCCATTGCGGGGTTTCGGGATTTTTCTCCGGCTTTTACCGAAAAGGGGCCGCGCGATGATTGCTCTGCGCATGACCGCTTACGCCGCGCTGATGACCGGCGTCGTGGCCTTGTCCCCCGCCATTGCCGACGAGGCCATGCCGAGCTTCAATTGCAAGAAGGCGACAACCAAGATCGAAAAGCTGGTCTGCGAGGACGAGTTCCTCGGCTTCCGCGACGGCGCGCTGGGCGCGCTCTACCGCGCGCTCGAGCCCTCGCGCGCGAAGATCCCCGATCTTCGGAGCATGATGCGGCACTGGCTGCGCGGCCGTGACACGGTCTGCGGGAGGGCGCGCACGCGCGAAAAGATGGTCGCCTGCCTTACCCGGCGTTACGAGGCAATACTGCGCCGTTTGTCTGGCCGCATGGCGCAGGCGAGGCTCGGACCGGCCGGCCGCGGGCTGAAGCCGCTGGCCGGCGTCTATGTCGCCAAGGCGGAGGGCTTTGCCGGCACCATCCGGCTGGTCGAGCTGCCCGGCCTCGGCGCCCATGTCGAGATCAGCACGGTCAGCGGCCGCAACGCGCATATCTGCCTGCTGCGCACCGCCTCGGCGCGGCGCAGCGGCAATACGGTACGCTGGCGCGACAAGGACGAGCCCAAATGTCAGGTGACGTTGCGCTTCAAGGGCGGCGCCGTGAAGCCCGTGGCAACGCCCGCATGCCGACGCTACTACTGCGGCGCCAATACCGACTTCATCGATTTTCCATACAAACGGCGTTGACGCCTGGACGCGCCGCCGCCGCCTCACATCTTGGCGAAGCGGCGGCGGTGATACTCGGCGTTGCCGAAACTCACATCGATCATCGAGAGCCGCTTGAAGTAATGGCCGACCGGCAGCTCGTCGGTCATGCCCATGCCGCCATGGAGCTGCACCGCCTGCTGGCCCACGAACTTGCCCGACTTGCCGATCTGGGCCTTGGCCGCGGCCGCCGATTTGGCGCGCGTCGCGGCATCGGCCGAGCCCAAGGTCGCCGCCGCACGGTAGACGACCGCCCGCGACATTCCCTGCTCGTTGAACATCTCGACCAGACGGTGCTGGAGGACCTGGAACTTGGAGAGCGGCACGCCGAATTGCTGGCGGGTCTTCAAGTATTCCTGCGTCTGCTCGACCAGCGCCGCCATCGCCCCGCAAGCCTCCGCTCCCAATGCGATCATCGCCCGGTCGGCGGCGGCCGCGATCGCGGGATAGGCGCCGCCCACCTCGCCCAGCACATCGCTCACGCCGGCCTCGACGCCGTCCAGGATCACCTCGCCCGCGCGCTGGCCGTCATTGGTCGCATAGCTTCGTACCGTCACGCCTTTCGCCTTGGGGTCGACGAGAAAGAGCGTGATCCCCGTCTCGTCGCGCTCGCCGCCATCGCTGCGCGCCGAGACGATCAGCTTGTCTGCGGCACCCGCATGCCAGGCGACCGCCTTGTGCCCGGTCAGCGTATAGCCGCCGGGGTTTTTCTCCGCCCGGGTTGCGACCGCGTTGAGGTCAAAGCGCGAGGTCGGCTCGCCATGCGCGAAGGCGAGTAGCATGCCTCCTTCGGCAACGGCCGGCAGGATCGCCGCCTGCTGCTCGACCGAGCCCGCATCGGCGACCAGCCCGGCGCCCAGCACGATCGTGGCGAAAAACGGCTCCACCACCAGGCCGCGCCCGAAGACCTCCATCAGCACCGCGGTTTCAACGGCGCCGCCGCCGAGCCCGCCATGCTCCTCGGGCAGCGCCATGGCGAGCCAGCCGAGTTCGGCGAACTGCTGCCAATGCGCCCGGCTGAAGCCATCGTCGCTGGCCACCAGCGCGCGGCGCGCCTCAAAGCCGTACTCGTTCTCCACAAAACGCTGCGCGCTCTCGCGCAGCATCGATTGTTCGTCGGTCAGTTCGGTCGTCATGTCGTTGGACTTTCTTGTTTCGTGTCCCCCTCACCCCAACCCTCTCCCTCAAGGGGAGAGGGAGCCTGATCGTGCCCGCCTTTTCCCTCTCCCCTTGAGGGAGAGGGCGGGGCCCGCGGCCGTCAGGCCGTGGGAGGGTGAGGGGTCTCCCTTACATTGCGCTAAAGCCCCAGCACCATCTTGGCGATGATGTTCTTCTGGATCTCGTTCGAGCCGCCATAGATCGAGGCCTTGCGCCAGTTGAAGTAAGTCGGCGCCAGCGGCATCGCGTAATCGGGGCCGACCGGCTCCTCGTTCCAGCCGGGCTGCAGCGCCTCGGGAATATAGGGCGCCGCATAGGGCCCGATCGCCTCGAACAGCAATTCGGTCAGCCCCTGCTGCACCTCGGTGCCCTTGATCTTGAGCAGCGAGCTTTCGGGTCCCGGCGGCTTGCCCTTGGCCTCCCCGGCCAGCGCGTTGAGCACCACCGATTCCAGGCCCAGAAGCTCGAGCTCGACATCGGCGATGCGGTCGGCGAAGCGCTCGTCGTCGATCAGCGGCCGGCCGCCCGACATTTCCTGCGCCGCGATCTCCTTCAGCCGGGCGAGTTGCTTCTTGGAGCGGCCGACGGAGGCGATCCCGGTCCGTTCGTGCCCGAGCAGGAACTTGGCGTAGGTCCAGCCCTTGTTCTCCTCGCCGATGCGGTTGGCCACCGGCACGCGCACGTCTTCGAGGAAGACCTCGTTGACCTCGGCGCTGCCGTCGAAGGTGCGGATCGGCTTCACCGTGACCCCCGGCGTCTTCATGTCGATCAGCAGGAACGAGATACCCTCCTGCGGCTTGCCCTCGGTCGAGGTGCGCACGAGGCAGAAGATCCAGTCGGCGTGTTGCGCGTAGGTGGTCCAGGTCTTCTGGCCGTTGACGATGTAGTCGTCGCCGTCGCGCACCGCGCGGGTCTTGAGCGAGGCCAGATCCGAGCCGGCGCCCGGCTCGGAATAGCCCTGGCACCACCAATCTTCGGAAGCGAGGATGCGCGGCAGGTAATGCGCCTTCTGCTCCTCGCTGGCGAAGGTGTAGATGACCGGCCCGACCATGGCGAGACCGAAGGGCACCAGCGTCGGCGTCTGCGCCCGGCCGAGCTCCTGGTCGAAGACGTGGCGCTGCATCGGCGTCCAGCCGGTGCCGCCGTATTTCTCCGGCCAGTTGGGCGCGATCCAGCCTTTCTCGTAGAGGATCTTCTGCCAGCGCACAAAATCCTCGCGCGCGAGCTTGATCCCGCCCTCCATCTTGGCCCGGATATCGGCCGGGTAGTTTTCCTCGATGAAGCGCCGCGCCTCGTCGCGGAACGTCTCGTCTTCCGGGCTCAGCACCAGATCCATTGTCATCGCCTTTCGCAAAAGAACCGGCGGCATTGCCGCTAATGAGGTGACTATACGCCGGCCGGGGCGGCGTTCAAATCGCACGGACCCGGATTTCGCTGCGCGGTTTCGTCACGCCGCATCTGGCAATCCCGGGCCGAGCCGCTATCATCCGCGGCCATGAAAGACCGGGGAAAACGCCATGACCGACTACACCAAGCTCTTTGATCTCAGCGGCAAGACCGCCGTCGTCACCGGCTCGACCAAGGGCATCGGCCGGGCGATCGTCGAGGCCTTCGCCGCCTTCGGCGCGCGGGTTGCCGTTTCCTCACGCAAACCCGACAAATGCGAGGAGGTGCGCGACGCGATTAATGCGTCGGGCGGCGATGCGATTGCGATCCCCTGCAACATGTCGCGCATGGAGGACATCGACAATCTCGTCGCCACGGCGATGCAAGAGCTCGGCAAGATCAACATCCTGGTGTGCAACGCCGCGGTCAACCCGCATTTCGGCCCGATCGGCGAGATCCCCGAGGAAGCCTTCGACAAGGTCATGGACACCAACGTCAAAAACAACCTCTGGCTCTGCAACAAGGTGATCCCGCAGATGGCCGAGCGCAAAGACGGCGCGGTGATGATCATCTCCTCGGTCGGCGGCTTCAAGGGCCACGCCAATATCGGCACCTACAACATCTCCAAGGCCGCCGACATGCAGATCGCCCGCAACCTCGCCGTCGAATGGGGACCGTCCAACATCCGCATCAATTGCATCTGCCCGGCGGTGGTCAAGACCGACATGGCGCGCGCGCTCTGGGAGGATCCCGAGGTGCAGCGCCAGGCTTCCGAGATCTATCCGCTGCGCCGCCTGGGCGAGCCGCAAGACATCGCCGGCATGGCCGTCTATCTCGCCAGCCAAGCCGGCGCCTGGACCACCGGCCAGAGCTTTATCATCGACGGCGGTATCCTGGTCACCGGCGCGGGGGCGTAAGGGGACGAGCAACCGCCCAATCTTATTGTAGGGGCGGGTTTCAAACCCGCCCGCACCGTTCGAGGGCGGGTTTCAAACCCGCCCCTACAAATAACGTTTAGCACGCCTCTTCGTCGTCGCCCCCGCGAAAGCGGGGACCCAGGGACGCCAATAAGATTAGGTGCCCAGTGACCGCATGGATTCCCGCTTTCGCGGGAATGACGGTCGGGGCAGACTGCGCCGCTGACGCGAAGAGCCCCAACCGGAGACCTCCCATGGTCAATTACATCGCCATTCTCGTCGCCGCAGTGGCGGGCTTCGCCTTCGGCGCGGTCTGGTACATGGCGCTCGCCAAGCCGTGGATGGCCACCGCCGGGTTGACCGAGCAGCCCAAGCCCGCTCCCTTCCTCATCGCCTTCGCCGCCCAGCTCGTGATGGCCTGGATGCTGGCCGGCGCGCTCGGCCATCTGGGCGACGTCTCGGTCGTCGCGGGGCTGATCACCGCCGCGCTTATCTGGGTCGGTTTCGTGGCGACGACGATGATCGTCAACCACCGCTTCCAGGGCGCCAAATGGTCGCTCACTTTCATCGACGGCGGTCATTGGCTGGGTGTGCTGCTGGTGATGGGCGTGGTGTTGGGGCTGTTCGGGGAATGATCCACCCGCACGGCAACTGAGCCGTCCTGGCTCGGCGTTACTCGAAGCCCGTGAGGTCGAGGGGCGCGCGCGAATGGGCATTGTTGCGCTCGACGAGTTTCCCGAGCAACTTCACGAAAGCGTCACGCTCGCTCTCGCCAAGCGGTTCCAGCAATTGGTCCTGGATCTCCCAGGCAATCACCTGAGCGCGCCGCAGCAAGGCCGCGCCGCTCTTCGTGATGAACAGCTCCTTGTTGCGCTTGTCGCCGATGCCGGTGCGACGCTCGATGAGACCGCGCCGCTCGAGGTGCTCGCTCACCGTGCCGGCCGTGGAGCGGTCGACGGCTACGGCGCGCGCAAGCCCACGCTGATCGACACCGGGAAAGGCGCGAATCGCCATCAGCGCACCGTACTGGACCGGAGAAATATCGAGATCGCCCCAACTCTCATGGCAGAGCGAGACAACAATCTGATGCAGCCGGCGCACCATGTGGCCTGGCGTTTCATAAAGGTCGTAAGGCTCGTCCCGATCGATACCGTTTCGCGCCGCGGAGGTTGCGACCCAGTGCCGCTGCTTGGCCGTCGGCGTGGCTGGAGCGACGGGTTCCTGTTGTCCACGCTTCACTTTTGTCCCTGGCAATTGTCTCTCCTGCTGCCCGCCCTTTCGCCATTTACATTCAGCGTAATGCGCGCCCGAGATCGGGCTTGCTTCAACAGACTGATTACTATCTTATTAGACAGATTACTGTCTAATAAGTAAAATAGACAACGAAGCAGCCGACCCCAGAATGCAGGATCGGCAACGGCAATGACGCCTCACCCGAAAGAAGCGGGGCGCAAAGCCCAGGGAGGAAACTATGAAACGCGCTGTGACACTCGGCGGCGCCATCGCGGCGATGGCCGTGACGCTCGCCGCAATCCCATCGACCGCACAAGAGCTGCGGATCGGCTTCCTCAGCACGGCTACCGGCGGCGGCGCGATCGTCGGGCGGGAGCTTGGGCGCGGCTGGAAACTCGGCCTCAAACATGAAGGCTGGACCAAAGACGGCGACAAGCTGGGCGGCGTGCCGACGAGGGTTTTCTACGCCGACGATCAGTTGAAGCCCGATGTCGGGGTGACCCAGGTGCGACGCTTCCTGGAGGCCAACAAAGTCCACATCGTATCCGGCGTCACTTGGTCCAACGTCATGATGGCTGTGCAACGGCCGGTGCTGCGCGCGGGCCGGCTGTTGGTGAGCTCCAACGCCGGGCCCACGCCGCTGGCTGGCAAGCTCTGCAATCCGCTCTTCGTCTCGACCTCTTTTGTCAACGACCAGGTCGCCGAGGCCAGCGGCAAGCTTCTGACCCAAGAAGGTGTGAAAACAGTCGTGTTGATGGTCCCGAACTATCAGGCGGGCAAGGATGTCATCGCCGGGTTCACGCGGACCTACAAGAACGGCAAGATCGTTGGCCGCGTTCTCTACAAGCTGGGCACTGCCGACTTCCAATCGGAGCTGACGAGGGTACGAGCCCTCAGGCCCGAAGCCATTTTCGTCTTCGCGCCGGGCGGCATGGGCATCGCACTGCTGAAACAGTGGAAAGCCTCCGGGCTCAACAAGAGCATCAAGTTCTATTCGCAGTGGACCGTGAGCCACCTGACGCTGCCGGCCATCGGCAAAGCGGCCTTGGGGACCTTCATGGCGGATCATTGGAACCCGGACCTCGACAATGCGCGCAACAAGCGCTTCATCCGTGATTACCTGGCGCAGCACAAGCGTCATCCGTCGCATTTCGCGGTGACGGCCTATGATTCGGCCATCACCATCGCCGGCGGCATCCGGGCGGTCAAAGGCAATCTGTCCGACATGCGCGCCGTGGCGCGAGCGATCCGAAAGGCGCCGTTCCGCTCGCTCCGTGGTAATCTCAAGTTCAACGCCAACGGCTTCCCGATCCAGCCATTCTGGAAGCTCTCGGTGGTCAAGTCCGGCAGCGGCAAGCCGCTCATCAAGAACCTGGCGCAGATCGCCATCCAGGGCGATTCGCATGTCCGCAATTGCCCGAAGAACATGCAGCAATAGAATGACCGGGCGCCAGGACCCACTGGGCGATCCACCGTTGTTCGACGATCGAGCCCAGGCCGGCCCCGCAATATCTCCAATCTCCGGGACGCGACCATGAAATTCTTTTCCTTCCACCTGATGCCCTACGGTCCTCTCGACATCGAAGCGGCCGACAAGCATCTCTCGTCCTGGGTCGTCCTGCCGAACGAGATGTACGATCCGAAGGCGGGGGCCAAGCTCTACAACCGCTATCTGGACGAACTGGAGCTGGCCGACGAACTTGGCTTCGACGGGATCTGCGTCAACGAGCATCACCAGACCGCCTACGGGTTGATGCCCGCCCCCAATCTGCTGGCGGGCGCGCTGGCGCGGCGCACCAGCAACGCCAAGATCGTAATCCTCGGCCGCGCCTTGCCGCTGGTGAACAACCCGCTCACCATCGCCGAGGAATACGCGATGCTCGACAATCTGAGTGGCGGGCGGGTCATCTGCGGCTTCGTGCGCGGCATCGGCGCGGAGTATCACGCCTCGGGCATTAACCCCACCGAATCGCATGATCGCTTTCACGAGGCGCACGACCTGATCATCGCCGCCTGGACCAAACCCGGTCCCTTCGCGTGGGAGGGCAAGTACTTCAATACCCGCTACGTCAACACCTGGCCGCGAGTCTATCAACAGCCCCATCCGCCGGTCTGGATACCCTCGCAAGGCAGCGGCGAAACGATCGAATGGGCGGCGCATCCGGACCGCAAATATCCCTTTGTCATTACCTTCTCGCCGGCGGATTCGGTGATGAAATTTCTCAAGCTCTATCAGGATCAGGCCGAGGCGTACGGCTATACCGCCACCTCCGGGCAACTCGGCTGGGCGCTGCCCATCTACGTAGCCGAGACCGACGCCATCGCGCAGAAGGAAGCCCGGCCGCACATCGAAGCGATGTTCAACAATTTCCTGCGCATGCCGCTGGAGATGCTGTTGCCGCCCGGCTACACCTCGATAGAATCGATGAAGCGTATCCTGGAGCAAAAGAAAGGCGTCACTACCGAGCGCATGACCCTCGAACGCATCCTGGAGCTGGACATCGCGCTGATCGGCAGCGCCGACACCGTCCGCCAGAAGATCGCGCATTACAGCGCCGAAGTCCCGTTCGAAAACCTCGTGACCATGCTCCAGTTCGGCACCCTGCCCGCCGATCTGACCCGCAAGAACATCGAGCTGTTCGCGGCCGACGTGATGCCGCATCTGCGCGGGCTAAGCACGGACGCGCCGGCCGAACCGGCCGCGACCGCCGTCTAAGCGTTAGGAGGCTGAAGACCCATGTCACACACGACCGAATTCCTCGACATCGCCGGCTGCCGCACCGAGGTCCGGCGCGGTGGCAGCGGCGCGCCGCTTTTATTCCTGCATGGCGCGGGCGGCAATCCCGACTGGCTGCCCTTCATGGAGACGCTCGCCCAAAGCCACGATGTAATCGCCCCCAGCCATCCGGGCTTCGGTCAATCGGATGCGCCCGATTGGTTCGACGGCATCGACGATGTGGCGCATTTTTATCTCGAGTTCATCGAGACGCTCGACCTTGAGGGTGTGCATCTGGTCGGCAGCTCGCTCGGCGGCTGGATCGCGGCGGAGATCGCGCTGCGCAACCCCACCCGCCTTGCCACGCTCACCCTTGCCGCGGCGGCCGGCATCCAAGTAAAGGGAGCGCCGATGGCGGATGTCTTCCTGTGGTCCGACGAGGAACGCACGCGCAATCTCTACTTCGACCAGAGCCTCGCCGAGGCGCAGCTCGCCCAGCCGCTCAGCCCGGAAGCTGGAGACATCGCGATCAAGAACCGTTTTGCCTCCGCCCGGCTTGCCTGGAACCCGCGCTTCCACAACCCGCAGCTTCGCAAGTGGATACACCGGATCACGCTGCCGACCATGATCGTCTGGGGCAAGGAGGACCGGGTCTTCCCCGAGCCCTACGCGCACGCCTACAAGGAACTGCTGCCCCAGGCCGAGCTGCGCATCCTGCCCGATTGCGGCCACCTGCCCCAGATCGAGAAGACGGCCGAGTTCGTCGACGCGGTGCGCGCGATCGCGGCTTAATCCACCGCCTACTTTTCCCCGTCCATCAGCACGACGCCCTTCGCCGCCAGCCCCGCCACCCGCTCGCCGAAGACAGCGAAGCGCTCATCCTTGGTCTGGCCGCGCAGGTAGCGGATGTAGATCTGCTGGATGATCACGGCGAGCTTGAAGACGCCGAAGACGTGGTACCAGCGCACGTCCCCGACATCGAAGCCGGTGCGCGCGGCGTAGCGCTCGATCGCCTGGGCGCGCGTCGGGAAACCCGGCTGGTCCGACGGCATGCCGGTGACGGACGCCCAGCCGTCGGG
>Ga0209633_10004234_pt1 | contig 12948 bp, 11 predicted proteins | sample Cruoilmetagenom1_FD_187290 | JGI IMG/M metagenome (GOLD analysis project Ga0209633, IMG submission 187290) | Oil polluted marine microbial communities from Coal Oil Point, Santa Barbara, California, USA - Sample 1 (SPAdes) (version 2) | ecosystem: Environmental > Aquatic > Marine > Oil seeps ... | reverse complement strand
CTCTTGCTTCATGCGGAAGCATAGTTTCACAATCAAATCTAATTACTGATAAAAAAGTTAAACCAAAAAGATTGCAAAAAGGAGATTTGGTTGGACTAATTTCTCCTGGTAGTTATATAACAAAATCAATGTTAGAGGAAGCAAAAACTAATTTAGAAAGCTTAGGACTTAAAGTAACCTACACGGATAATATTTTGAAAAAATCCGGATATCTTGGAGGTAGCGATAAAGAAAGAGCAGAAGATGTTAACACAATGTTTGCCGATAAAAAGGTTAAAGCTATTGTTACTGTTCGCGGTGGTTATGGCTGTGCCAGAATTTTAGAAATGCTTGATTATGAAATGATAAAAAATAACCCTAAAATAATTATGGGCTATAGCGATATCACTTCTTTATTATATGGGATTTATTCAAAGACAGGTCTTGTTTGTTTCCATGGACCAGTTGCTACTTCTACGTTTAATGAATATTCTAATAGTCATATGAAAAATATTTTATTAAATGGCAAAACTGTTTATGAGATGAAAAATCCAAAAGATAAAGAAGGTCAAATAGTTGTTATAAATGATGGAGTTGCTGAGGGAGAATTAGTTGGCGGAAATCTATCGATTGTAGTTTCAATGGTTGGAACTGAATACGATATTGATCTAAAGGATAAAATTTTATTTTTAGAAGATGTTGGAGAAGAACCATATAGAATTGACAGAATGTTAACTCAACTTCTGCAAGGAACAAACTTGAAGGAAGCTGCCGGCGTAGCATTGGGAGTTTTTAAAAATTGTGAAATTGATAAAGATGATCCAGAATTTCAAAATTCGTTTACTTTATTGCAAGTTTTTAAAGACAGACTTGGCGACTTAAACATTCCAGTTATTTCTGGATTGTCGTTTGGGCACATTGCTGATAAATTTACTTTACCTTTTGGGATAAATGCAAAGGTAGATAGCAACAGAAAAAGTATTACTTTATTAGAAAATTCCGTAGTATGATAATGTAATTAAATACTCAAAACCTTCTTGACTGAAAATAATTCTTAAGAAGGTTTTGAGTTAAGACTCTTAAATGTTTTCTCGCAAAAGATTTAGTCAATAAAACTCAACCAATTATGTTTATCTTCTCTTTTTCCTAATTGGAGTCCAAGAATTTCTTCATATAATTTTGTTCCCAATTCACCAGCATTGTTTTCATCAAATTGCATAATTAAATCATTGTATTTTAATTTACTTATTGATGATATTATAGCGGCAGTTCCTGTTCCAAATAATTCTAATTCGTTTTTATTATTATATGTTTCAATTATTTCATCCATCGAAATCATTCTTTCATTTATATTCATTCCCCAATCTTTTAAAATTTGAATTACAGACATTCTTGTCACTCCAGGTAATATAGTCCCAGTAAGTTTTGGAGTAACAACTTCATCTTTAAGCTTAATAAAAATATTCATCGTTCCAACTTCTTCAATATATTTTTGCTCAATTGCGTCTAACCATAAAACTTGTGTGTAGCCTTCTTTTATTGCTTCTTGTTGTGCAAGCAAGCTAGCAGCATAGTTGCCAGCTGTTTTACAATCGCCAACTCCTTTTCTAACGGCTCTAACAAATTTGTCAGTAGTTAAAATTGGAACAGGTTTAAAGCCTTCTGGGTAATAAGGTCCAACTGGAGAAAGCATAATCATAAATTTGTACATTTGAGATGGACGAACTCCAATGTATGGATCATTCGCAAACATTAATGGTCTTATGTAAAGTGAATGTCCTGGTTTTGTTGGAATCCATTTTTGGTCTATTTTAATAATTTCTTTTAGTGCACTTAAAACAAAATCAATATCTAGCTTAGGCATAACCATTCGGCTTGCTGATCTATTCATTCTTTCAAAGTTTTTCTCCGGACGAAAGAGAGCAATTTTACCATCATCGTGTAAGTAAGCTTTCATACCTTCAAAAATTGACTGACCGTAATGAAGAACCATTGCAGCCGGACTCATACTAAATTCAGAGTATTTTTTAATTGTAGGATTATGCCATCCATCCGTTGGATTGTAATCCATTTCAAAAATATGGTCTGTAAAAGTCTTACCAAAAACTAAATTTTCAGGCATTTCAACATCTGTTTTTTGTTCAACTTCAGAAAAATTAATTGCATTCATATTCGCCACCTTTGGTATATCAAACTGATTTATAAAATTAAAAATATTAAAAATTTAATTGGATTTTAAACTCTCAATGTAAAATAACTAAAATAAATATCAAGTTAAAAGGGTAATACGTATATAGTACAATTCAGATTTAGAAATAAACTGCTCAAAAGATTGAGGAATTAATCACTTTGTTTTATTTTGGAAATATGTATATTATAAGGTTATCACAAATTGATAAATTATAACTTTAATTTTAGATGTCTAAACTGTTTGGTTACATAGGAAAAAGAGTAATTGATTTCTTCCAAGAATTTGGTCAGGTCTCAGTTTTATTTCTAAAAGTAATACGATTTTTTCCAAAAGTTTTTAGGAATAAAAAAGTTGTTCTTGAGCAAATGGAACATATTGGAGTCGGCTCTTTACCACTTGTAATAATAATAGCAGTATTTACCGGAGCTGTTGCTGCTTGGCAAGCAGCTTATCAATTAAAAGGGATGGCACCATTGTCGTTTCTTGGTACAGCCACTAGTCGTGCAATTATTACAGAGTTAGGTCCTGTATTAACTGGAATTATTATTGCAGGAAGAATTGGTGCCTCAATTGCTGCAGAGTTAGGCTCAATGAAAGTGACCGAACAAATTGATGCTTTAGAAACAATGGGCATTAGTCCTGTTAGATATTTAGCGATGCCAAGATTTTTAGCTTCGATTATTATGCTTCCTGTGTTAATTATATTTGCTAATACTATTGCTGTCTTTGGAGCTTATTTAGTCTCAAATTTTTTCTTAGATGTTTCATATGCAGTTTTTTTTGATTCTGTAAAAAGATTTTTTACAATGAGTGATTTTATTTTTGGAATGTTTAAAGGGATGGTTTTTGGGGGTGTTACAGCTTTACTTGGATGCCATATTGGATTTAGAACTGAAGGTGGAGCCGAAGGTGTTGGGCAATCGACTATTAGATCTTTTGTTGTTTCATCAGCAACAATTTTAATATTAGATTACGCACTTTGGTCTCTTGTCTTTTAGATCAAATTTAAAATTGAGGACATTCATTTAATAAAAACATTTTGCTTTTGTAGAATGTTTCATTTAGTTAGTATTATACAAAACAGTTTTAATAGTATGATGTTACTATAATTTTTAAAATCAGTTTTGTTAAAACAAAGTTTGATAGGTACAAGATTTATGAAAAGATTGTTTGACATAGTATTTGGTGGTTTACTTTTTATAATTGCACTACCAATAATGTTAGTATTTTCAATTATCCTTTTTTTTGAATTTAAAACATTTCCAATTTTTACTCAAGAAAGGGGATTAACTTTAGAAAAATATAGATTCAAAATTTTGAAATTACGAACTATTAAACCATCCGATTTTGAAATAGCACATACTACTGAAGAAGATATTTTCCTAAAACCGCAATTGAAAGAACAAACCTCTAGTTTTGCAAAATGGTTAAGAAAATCTGCATTAGATGAATTACCACAATTATTAAATGTTATTAAAGGCGAAATGAGTATTATTGGTCCAAGACCATTAATGCTAAAAGATTTAAGAACAATGAAAAAGTTTTCACCTGAACTTTACAATAAAAGAGGAATGTTGCAATACAAACCAGGTATTTCCGGATTATGGCAATTATTTGGTAATAGAGATGAAGGTTCCATTGGTCTTTTAGCTTTGGATTCGTTGTATGAAAAGACTGCATCATTTATCTTTGATTTGAAGCTTATGTTATATACTTCATCAATTGTTATTGCAGCAAAAAATTCTGATTCTATTTTTTATACTCCACGAGCAAGTTCACCAAGAGTTCACACTTTTGTAGATAGTACTTCAAAATTAAAAGTAACACTTAATATGCCGGCCGGAATAGCAAAATTTATACTTGAGAAAGTAGAAAAACATGAAGGCAAATATACTGTTGAAGTTCCAGCAGATTGGTGGTATGTAAGTGATACATACAAAAGTTTTTCAAACCGCAAGAAACAATCAAAAATATATTCTATTACAGATGGTAAAGCTACACCTGAAGAAAATAAAAACGTTTCTTAATAATTTTATATCGTTAAAATTAAATATTCAATTGATTTTCTGACAATTTTCTTTTGATTAAATAGCCTTGAATTTAAATTAGAAATATTGTTTATAGAAGATAAATGGCTTCCCACAAATTCAATTCAATTTTTTAGATTAATCACCAAAGTAGAAAAAATGAGTATCTATATTCCATAAAAAAAATATTTTTTACTTTTAGAATTATTAAACATCCTTCTGAAATCACTTAGGTTTATCCTCTCAAAAATATTTCCGTCAATCATAAAAATCTTAATTTCAAATTTGAATTGTCGTTTTTATAAAAATGATCTTAAAACGAGACAGTTAAATAGGATAAAAGTGACCTGACACACAAAATTGTTTATTCAAGATAGTTAGATTGCAAATAACAAGTTTTGCTCTTTCAATATTGTGAAGCTTAAATAATAAAAACAGAGGAAATAAGATGTTGTTGGAGTTTTTTGGTCTTAATTCTGTTTGAAATAATTTTATTTAATTAATTAGGAGTTATGATGAAAAAAACAATTTTACTACTTTTATTTCCAATGATTTTATCATTTGGACAAACAATAAACTTTGATGACCCATTAAAGTGGACGCAAGGAAGTGGCTCATTTGATACTTTCCAAAATGACCATAAATATAATGATCAAATTAATGGTTATGATGTCGAATTTAGTGGTGAATTAGTGTTAAGAGAAACCGCGGGTGATGAAAACGGGTATCCTAAAACCCATAATAATTCTGCATATTCCTGGAGATTGAAAGAAGGATCTACTACTAATTTTACTGCTACTGTTCATGCAACTCAAATTAATGGCTTTTCATTCTATATTAGACCGCAAAACAATATCCCTAATCCAAAATACGTTGTACAATTATTTATGCCACAAGATAGTATTTGGGAAGTTATAGCAGTATTAGATTCAGCAAATTTCTTCGGTGATAATTCTGATTGGAAATTATTTTCTAACTCTTTTAATCTAACTGTCCCAGATTCTGTTGGGAAAATTACTTTTATGATTAATCAATGGGGATATTTAGGACCAGTTGATGGAGCTCTTATTGATGACTTTAGTTTTGATAATCCATTGCCTGTTGAACTAACAACATTCACAGCATCAGTAAATAATAATAATATAGAATTAAATTGGGAGACTGCAACTGAAGTAAATAATTATGGTTTCAATATAGAAAGGAAACTGGAGAATGGAGAATGGAATATAGTTGGTTTTGTAAATGGACATGGGAATAGTAATTCACCTAAAAATTACTCATATTTGGATAACTCGGTTAATAATAACGGAAAATATTACTACAGGTTAAAACAAGTTGATATTGATGGATCTTACGATTACTCAAGTACGGTTGAAATTGATTTAAAAGGTCAACTTGATTATAGGTTAAACCAAAATTTCCCAAATCCTTTTAATCCAACTACCAGTATACAATTTAACTTGCCGGAAGCTGGTCAAGTTAAGTTGGTTGTGTTTAATGTAATTGGTGAAAAGGTAGCAGAATTAGTAAATAAAAATATGGAAGCTGGGAATCACGACGTTGAATTTAACGCAAGTGAATTAAATAGTGGAATTTATGTTTACAAAATAGAAGTAAATGGTTTTATCCAAATACGTAAAATGATGCTTGTAAAATAGTAGCATAAATTAATAAGATTCTAAAAAGTCCGATTTATGTTGGACTTTTTTATTTATAATTAGTCAAGTCTAGTTGAAATTTAATATTAATCTCTACAGATTTTGACTTGAAGACAGTATTCATTTATATATTATTTAATTATTACATTATGTAAAAATAGTTCTAAAAATAAAATATTAGAGCATTTTGAAAAAGTAAATACTACCGAAAAAGTTATTTTTCTAAAATCCAATTTAAAAGAACAAACCGCAAGAATTGCCAAATGGGTAAGGATATCAGCCTTAAATGAATTTATACAATTATTAAATGTAAATAAAAGTGAAGTGAAGTTTGATTATACTAAGACTAAAATTTCTTACAAATTTTGAACAATTAAAAAGTTTTTGCATAAACTACATCACAGAAGAGGGATTTTATATTACAAATTGTAATTTTTATACACATCTTGTAAGTTCGTAAAGAGGTCAAACATTTATCGATAGGACTCAATATTAAAAGCAACACTTAATATATCAGCCGGAATTGCAAAATTTATACTTGAGAAAGTAAAAAAATGAAGGCCAATATACAGTTGAAATTCAAGCCGATTGGTGTATGTTATGGTACATCCAAAATTATTTCCGCCCAAAAAATAACCATATATAATTTATTTTATTGCAAATGAGATGCCTATGCCAAAAGAGAAAAAATGTTCCGAGAGCATTAATTAGTTCTTATTTATAAAGTAAAATTTGTTATTTTTAATTTAACAGTTAAATAAACATGCTGTTAATAAATAATTAAGATATAGATAAACGATGATTTAATTATTTATTAATGTGTAAATTGGATCACTCAATATAATTTGAACAATTAATAAATTGTAATATAAATTGGAGGTGCAATGAAAAAAGTATTTCTATTTTTATTTGTAATCTCGTCCTTTTCTTTATCACAAGTAATTAATTTTGATAAACATACAAATTGGATTCAAGGTAGTGGAGCTTTTAATTCTTATCAATCAGATCATCAATATGTTGAATTCATCAAAAGTTACAAAGTTACTTTTACTGCACATAATGGTTTAAGAGAAACTAATGGTATACAAGATGGTTTTGCGAAAACGCATAATAGTTCCAATTTTGGTTGGAATTTGGAAGATAATGGATCATCAAGTTTATCAGTGAAAATAGAAGCTTCGGAGATTGATGGCTTTTCTTTTTTTTTAAGGAGATGGGAGGAAAATCTAAACCTCAGATATGTAATTTCATTAAGTCTTAATAATGGAGTCAATTTTGCTATTTTGAGTACATTGGATAATGACTTTTTTAATGATTCTGATTGGAAAGAATATATTTACAATGCACATGTTAAAGTTGACTCACCAGAATACCCAATCCTTATCAAAGTGGAACCCTTTCTAATTGCTCCTTCTCAAGGTAATAAAAGTATTTTAGTTGACGATTTCAGTTTTGCAAATCCTCTTCCAGTTGAACTTACAGTATTCTCAGCATCTGTTATTGATAACAATATTGAATTAAGTTGGGAGACAGCAACTGAAGTAAATAATTATGGTTTTAATATAGAAAGGAAATTGGAAACCGGAGACTGGATGAAAATTGGATTTGTTGACGGTCATGGAAATAGTAATTCGTTAAAACAATATAAATTTGACGATAATACGCTTGATATCCCTGGTAAATATTTCTATAGATTAAAACAAGTTGATATTGATGGCTCGTTCGAATATTCTGAGTCTGTGGAAATTGATATTGAGTTGAATTTTCCTACTGAATTTGAGTTAAGTCAAAATTTTCCTAATCCGTTTAATCCGACAACAAACATTCAATTTAGTTTACCTGAAACAGGCCAAGTTAAGTTGGTTGTGTTTAATGTAATTGGTGAACAGGTTGCAGAATTAGTAAATAAAAATATGGAAGCTGGAAATCATAATGTAAAGTTTGACGCAAGTGATTTAAACAGTGGGATTTATTTTTATAAAATAGAGGTAAATGGTTTTGTCCAAATACGTAAAATGATGTTTGTAAAATAGTATACTAAAAATTTAAATTAGAATCTTAAAAGTCCGATTTATATCGGATTTTTTTGTTTATAAGAATTTTACCAAACCTATATTAAAATAGTATAGAATTTAACTTGAACAAATAGTAATTTGTAAATTATTTACGTCATTTACTAAAAGTCATAATAATATGATGTTAAGAGTATTTTTAATTATTACAAACTACCAACAAAGTTGTATACCTAAAGCTTTAAATTGAAGAACACGCCACAAGAGTATTACAAAATTCATACTTAAAAATTAGGATAACATAAAGGCAAATATACTGTTGAAGTTCTAGCAGATAGGTGGTACGTTAGTGATACATTCAAAAGTTTTATCAGCCGAAAGAACCCATCAAAAAATAATTCAAGCTCTTATGGTAAAGCTATACCAAAAGAAAATTAAAAAGTCTTGCGAATTAAAAAACTATTATCCACATAACTTGATAATCTAAATACTATGAATTTAATTTAAAATATTAAACCTAATTTTGTTCGCAATCAAGATTGAACATATCTTCTTTAATTAAGTTATTATGATTCAAATCGAAACAAAACAAAATTAAATATATGGTTTGTGTGATCTGTAACACTGAATAGTTTTCAAGTTCTGCATATCTTTTACTTAAGAATTTAAACATTAATAATTAAAGTGAGAAAGGTATGATGGACTTTTTAGAATATGAAAAACGTAGAAGTAATACAATTCAATTGAAAATAATGTTAACCTTTGTACTATTTATTGCTGTTGTAGCATTAGCCGTTATCTAAGGTTACTAAAAATATTTTTAGCTTCCTTCTCCAAACAGTTCTCAACTAACTTAGAAAATTATTTGTCTATTAACTAATTAATTAGTAGTTTTTATCATTTAAATGTTTAATTATTCGAACTATTATGTTTAATAATTAACTTTTAGCACTTAATCAAACAACAGAATAAAACTGTTAAAGTCTTTCGCTAAAAGAGGATAAAAAGATCTTTTATAAGTGATTAGCTAACAAAATGTTATGGCTTTTACTTAAAGTAAGTTCTTATGTCGATTGACAGTAATGATTGAGAAGTGAATCAAGGTAATGAAAATACGAATACGTTTATTCGAAGAATTTCTATAAAATGAATTTCAATACTATCGATAAGTATAAGTTTTGATATTGAAAATACGAACTTTGATAGTATGAAAAATTTATAAAAAATCAAAAATAAAAAAATTTAAATATAAACAGACAAATGTTAGATATTTGTTATTTGTGACATAGAACACAGCGAATTGTGATTTATATCACTATCATTACTGGTCAATATTTTTTATAAATATTGATTTTTATATAATCCTAAATATAGAGAAAGGTTAAAATATTTGCGGGGGTTAACCTTAATACTATAAAATGTGATTTTGTTTTATGTAAAACAACTCATTTATATATTATTTATTAACAATAGGAGCCTGCATGAGAAACTTACTTTTACTTTTTCTACTACCAACAATTTTAGCAATTAGCCAAACAATTAACTTCGATGACGCATCAAAGTGGACACAAGGAAGTGGACCTTTAAATACATATCAAGACAACCACAAGTACACAGATCAAATAAATGGTTATGATGTTGAATTTACCGGAGTTCTTGCTCGCAGAGAAGAAGTTGGAACTTTTGATGGGCAAGGCACTACATATAATAATTCACAGTTTTCTTGGCGATTAAAGCAACCTAGCACAACAAACGAAATTCCTAATTTTACTGCAATTGTTAATGCAACTCAAATTGATGGGTTCTCCTTCTATATGAGGCGCGAAGATGGTACACCACCTCCCATATGTGTGGTTGAAGTGTTTAACCCCTCTACAGGTTCAGTACTTGATACAGTTTTAATTGCAGCAAACTTTTTTGATCGTGATTCAGAGTGGAAATTATATACAAATAATGGAAGTGAATCTGTGCCTGAATCAGTAGGACAGATAGGAATAAGACTTACATTAAAAGGAGTGGTAAAACCCGTTGATGGTGTTTTTATAGATGATTTTAGTTTTGATAATCCTCTTCCAGTTGAATTAACTACTTTTGCGGCATTAACCGCTGGTAACAATGTAGAACTAAATTGGGAAACTGCAACAGAAGTAAACAATTATGGTTTCAACGTAGAAAGGAAAACAGAAACCGGAGATTGGAATAAAGTCGGTTTTGTTGATGGACATGGAAATAGTAACTCATTAAAACAATATAAATTTGAAGATAATACACTTGAAACCTCTGGGAAATATTTCTATAGATTAAAACAAGTTGATATAGATGGTACTTTTGAATATTCTGAAGAAGTGGAAATTGATATTGAATTAAATTTTCCAACTGAGTTTGGATTAGGTCAAAATTTTCCAAATCCTTTCAATCCTACAACAACAATTAGTTTTAGTGTCCCCTTAATTGAAAAAGGAGATGTTTCTCCAGTTAGACTAACAGTTTTTAATATTATTGGTGAACAAGTTGCTGAACTTGTAAATAGTAAATTAGCTGCTGGTCATCATGAAGTTCAATTTGATGCGGATGAACTAAACAGTGGAATTTATATTTATAAACTTGAAGTGGATAATCATTTATTAGTTAGAAAAATGATGCTATTAAAATAGTTCTACCTAAATTATTTATTTGCAAAATATACTATTACTAAATATAGTATATTTTGCAATAATGTTAACTACCGTAATACTTTAATTCTTAATCAAAAAATATTTTTTTAACAATTATTTAATTTGCAAATTATAACAATTATTTTGTAGATTTAATCATACAATTGTTTACTTTACTGTACTATTCGCTATAATTATAAACATTTAGAGGTATTAATAAGAACTAATATAGCAATTGAATTTGAGCGGTCTAAAATAAGACACAAATGTCTTTTGTAACTAGTTCTAATATAAAATGTTAAGCAAATTACTTAAAGTAAAATATTAAACGATTTAAAATTTATGATTATAAACTAAAAGAGAAATCGTTCCATTACTATTATTACTAAACATTATCAGCAAATCTTAAAAAGGAAAGGAAAATGGATTATTTTGAATACGAAGAAAACAAAACGCACAATTTGGAACTAAAACTCTCCATAGCATTTGTAATATTTACTGCAATTGTTGCTATGCTTATTGTTTAGCAAAATGCTAATTATAGACTGAATTGTTTCAAACCTTTACATAAATGTGTTAAATAATTGTTAAGTGTGATATAGAGCACTCAATAGAGATCAACTTCTTTTTAAATTCAATTAAAGAATTTTTGATCTTAATCTAATTTTAACTAATGAGTGGTGGAACAATGATCGATTTTATTAAATATGAAGACCAAAGAATAAAAGCATTCCAATTAAAATTGTCACTTACTTTTGTTGTATTTGTAGCTGTATTAGCAATAATAGTTGTTTAAAAGAATACACAAATTATATGATGATTGGTTGAGTAAGAAACTTAGAAAACTTGTTTTACGAATACCTTGATAATGATTAAAAATGAAAAAAATGGTTTATTGATGGATTTTATTGAAGATGAAAAGCGTAGAAGTGAAAATATTGAGTTAAGATTTGTATTTACCTTTGTTTTATTTATTGCAGTCGTTGCTGTAATTATATTATAGATTTTACAATAAACAATACAAACTAATAATCTTAATGGGAGGTTTTATGAAGAAAATTTTTACAGTTTTATTTTTGGTAAGTAGTTTTGCTTTTGGGCAAAGTCCTGGTGATTTAATTATTACAGAATGGATGGCAAATCCTGCTACTCTAGCTGATGCAGACGGAGAATATGTTGAATTTTACAATACAACTTCGAGTACGATAGATATTAATGGATGGGTGCTTAAAGATGATGATACAGATTCTCATACAATTAACAATGGGGGAGCACTAAATATTCCAGCTGGAGGATTTCTAGTTTTGGCAATTGGAACTTCACCAGGGTTTACTCCTGATTATGTATTTTCAAGTACTGCATTAGCAAATAGTGGAGATGAGATAGTATTAATGAGTGGTGCAACAGAAATTGCAAGAATAAATTACTCCAATGGTGATCCGTTTGGAGCAGGAACATCAGCTGAATTAAATGATATTGCTAATCATGTAAACGGTGTTACTCAGCAATCAGATTATACGGCAGCAACTGAAAATTATAATGGAGATTTGGGTTCTCCAGGATCATTTGGTGGTACACTTCCAGTAGAACTTACAACTTTCTCCGCAGTTGTTATTAATAATAATATTGAACTAAGGTGGGAAACAGCAACAGAAATAAATAATTATGGTTTTGATGTAGAACGTGCTTCGGCTCCGCTCAGCATGACATCGCCCAAAGACTGGAATAAAGTTGGTTTTGTAAATGGACATGGAAATAGTAACTCACCTAAAAATTATTCTTATGTAGATAACTCAGTTCATAGTACCGGCAAATATTTTTACAGATTAAAACAAGTTGATATAGATGGTTCTTACGAATATTCAAGTATGGTTGAAGTTGATTTAACTGCACAACTTGATTATAAATTGAATCAAAATTTCCCAAATCCATTTAATCCAACAACTACAATTTCATTTTCGCTGCCACCTGTAGAAACTGGAAATTTACAGTCTGTACGATTAACAGTGTTTAACGTTCTTGGAGAGCAAGTTGCACAATTGGTAAACAAAAATATGGAAGCTGGAAATCATAATGTTGAGTTTAATGCAAGCGAATTAAATAGTGGCATTTACGTTTACAAAATAGAAGCAAATGGATTTGTACAAACACGCAAAATGATGTTAGTTAAATAGATAATGATATAAAAAATAATCAAACAAACCCAACTTACTGTTGGGTTTGTTATTAAATATACTTTCGGGGGTGAGTTTATTTATTAGTGTACTAAAAAGATTACACTAGTTACAATTTGTCATTCTGGGCGTAATAGTCAAAAAGTGTTGCTGAGATTTATATAAAGTATTGAAATATATAAATTTACAGGAACAAAACTTAATGGTATTAGAGAATGATGAAAAAAAACATTGCCCGAGTTGTAAAAGTAGC
>Ga0209633_10004233_pt1 | contig 12954 bp, 11 predicted proteins | sample Cruoilmetagenom1_FD_187290 | JGI IMG/M metagenome (GOLD analysis project Ga0209633, IMG submission 187290) | Oil polluted marine microbial communities from Coal Oil Point, Santa Barbara, California, USA - Sample 1 (SPAdes) (version 2) | ecosystem: Environmental > Aquatic > Marine > Oil seeps ... | reverse complement strand
AACCCGGTCGAGCCTGAAATAGCTCCTGATACTGCGACGGAAGAGGTGTATGAAGAATCTCAAGTAAAAGAGAATTATGAGGAATACGAGACCGACACCGCATATACACATAAAGCAAGCTCGGGTGTCAGTAGACTTCCGAGGATCACCTCAATCAGTATAGCCACAGTAAGCCCGGACATTAGGGAGGGTTTTAAGACTTTTGTGGAAACCGATAGTGAGAATAACGGTGATGTAGATTTTATATATCAGTGGAAATTAAACGGTGAGGAAATCATAGGTGGTACGGATCAGGTAATGGAGTGGCAGGACGATTTTGCTAAGGGCGATACTTTATCTGTTTCTGTAATTTCTGTAAGTGACCTCGGTCAGGGGGCTTTGCAGACGGAGGGCAGCATAGTCATTCCAAACTCTCCCCCCGAGATAATCTCAGAGCCTGGCGATTTGTTTGACTCCGGAGAATTTAACTACACGGTCGAGGCTGTTGACCCTGACGGCGACAGCTTTGATTTCACCCTTAGGGGCGCTCCCAAAGGGATGGTCATCGAGCCCGCTACAGGCCTCATTACGTGGCAGTACGGCGCAGAAGACACCGGAGATTTCGAAGTCCTTATAGTTGTTGCCGATTCTGAGGGTGCAGAGTCCTCACAAACGCTCAACTTTACTATCCATGAAGAGGGTTCCCCTCTGAAGTAGTAGCCTTGAAAAAGACCGGCTGGCCATTACCCTTACTTACTTGAAGCAGTATTAATTTCTGACTGAGACGGGTCACAACTTTCATTTTATTTACTGCCTCCTGGAACCGTATGAAAAAACCGATGCTACGGCTTGATCATCTATGCAAATTCTATGAAGAAGGTGTAAACCGGGTCAATATCCTTCATGACGTAAGTGTGGAAATTACAGAGGGAGAGCTTGTCGTGCTGCTCGGCAAGAGCGGCTCGGGTAAGACTACACTGCTCAACCTGATTTCAGGCATCGATTTTCCGGACAGCGGGCGTATTGAAATTAACGGCAAAGATATTTCGGGGCTTTCTGAAAACGAGCTCACGCTTCTTAGAAGGGATCAGATAGGTTTTATCTTCCAATTTTTCAATCTTATACCGACCCTTACCGTCATAGAAAACGTATCTCTTCCGAGTGAGCTTTCAGGGGTATCCCGAAAAGACAGTTTTGATAGTGCGCTTTATCTGCTTGAAAAAGTCGGTCTTAAAAATAGAGCCGATTCCTACACCGATGTACTCTCGGGAGGCGAGCAGCAGCGTGTCGCCATAGCCCGCGCTCTCATAAACGACCCCTCGCTAATCCTGGCCGACGAGCCAACCGGGAACCTTGACACCGGGACTTCTGAGGAGGTTCTTGAGCTTCTCCTCGGGATACAGAGAGAGTCTGGGAAAACCATGATAGTAGCAACGCACAGCAGTGAAATAGCGAGCCGCGGAGACACGGTTTACAACATCGAAAAAGGGCGGCTCGTTCAGGTGCCGAATAATTAAACACAATCATCCAATGGCCATAACCAAGATACCCACAATCGACTAATCATGAATCTTACGTTACTCGGAGTCGGATTTAGCTATATAAGAAAGCACGCGCTCCAGAGCTTTCTCCTTGTTCTCGGGATCGCTCTTGGCGTAGCGCTTGTAACGTCGGTCGATCTTGCGAATAAGAGCGCGGCGCTATCGTTTTCACTCAGCACCGAGGCATTTTCAGGAGGAGCCACACACCGTATAAGCGGGAGAAACGGCAGTGTGGATGAACGTGTATATGTTGAGTTAATAAAACGAGGAATCAATAACACCGTACCGTACATCGAAGATTACGTTAACGCCCCGGAATTAGATGGACGTACGCTCAGGCTCATCGGCATCGATCCTTTCTCAAGCTTAAATTCGAGCGAGAGTATTTTAAGTCAGGACCTCCCGCCCGAAACTTTTACCTCCTTACTGACAGAACCGGGCGCCGTCCTCGTACCCGGATCCCTGTCAGATAGTGAAGGGATAAGTAAAGGGGATGTACTTCAGATCAGCTACGGCTCCGTGATGGATAAAGTGCAAGTAATTGGCTTTATTGAGCCTGAGAGCAGCGGCAGAGCAATAGGTATTGACGGGATTATCGTCAGCGATATATCAACCGCGCAGGAGCTTTTGAATACAACGGGCCGGTTGACACACATCGATTTAGCAATAGATGATCAAACCCGTCAGGGCGTCCTAAGTCTTGACCAAATTCAAAATATACTGCCAGAAGGTGTAGACATTGACCGGATCGACCAGGTGTCTAAATCCGCCGAGAGTATGACCAGGGCATTTGAGCTGAATTTGACGACTCTGAGCTTGCTTGCCCTTTTCGTTGGTTTATTTCTTATTTACAATGCCGTCATTTTCTCTGTTCTCTCAAGACGCCACACATTCGCCGTTCTTCGCGCGCTTGGTGTCACGGGCCCTGAGATATTTAAAACAGTCCTGATCGAAACCCTAATGTTGGGTCTCATAGGAAGCCTCCTGGGTCTCTTTTTCGGTATTCTACTGGGAAAAGGCATCCTCGGGCTTGTTACAAGCACGATCAACGACCTTTACTTCACGCTCACGGTTACCGATTTCACCGTGTCTCCCTATACAATGATAAAGGGTTTACTGCTTGGGATAATGGCATCGGTTATTGCAGGCGTAGTTCCCGCCTATGAGGCTTCACGCGTTAAACCCGCGGGTGCTCTTTCCCGCTCCACATTGGAGAGCCTGGTACTTAAATCACTCAAGCCCCTAAGTTTTGCGGGGGCGGGCTTCATCACGGCCGGCTTATTACTTATCTACATTCCTTCAGATAGTCTCAGCCTTGGTCTCATTTCAGTTTTCTTTATCCTACTTGGCTCGTCTCTTCTCGTGCCGATTATTACACGAGTATTAATGAATCTTTTTTCATATCTTGGAGGGTCTATCGGAGTAATCGCTCAAATGGCACCCAGGAATGTCGTGCGCTCACTGAGCCGCACGGGTGTTGCCATTGCTTCACTCACCGTTGCCGTATCGGTGATTCTCAGCGTAGGGATTATGATCGGCAGCTTCAGAGTTACTGTCATAAGCTGGCTCGATAACACACTTAACGCCGACATCTTCATTTCCGCCTCGTCACAGAACGTAAGCAGCAATATTGGGCTTGACCCGGCTATTTATTCAGATGTCGTCCGTACTCCCGGTATAGATAAAGTTGCCACAGCCAGGAGGCTAAAGCTTACGAGCCCCGATTACGGGCCCTTCAACCTTCTTGCCGTTACAGAGGATATAGCGTCAGAAAATAAAAAATTTATATGGAGCACAGCTAGCCCGGTGGAGATTTGGGAAAGTCTCTTGAAAGATTCTGTTTTGGTCTCAGAATCGTTCGCTTATAGAAACGACATTCAGCCCGGTCCCGGCCAAACCATTGAGCTTCTTACGGACAAAGGGGTAAAAGAGTTTAAAGTTGCCGGTATTTATTACGATTACAGCTATCAAACGGGCGTCGTGTTAATGTCGGATACTTTGTACCGTTCTTTGTGGGACGATGTGCTGATTAATTCTCTTGCGGCAAGTGTTGCCTCGGAGGAAGACTCGGCAGAAATAGCACGGGAGCTTACAAATGTAATTTCCGAAAAATATAATGTCCGCGTCCGCTCCAACCAGGCTCTTAAAGAGTCCGCCTTAAATACATTTGACCGCACTTTCAAAGTCACGGGCGCGCTCAGGATTTTGGTAGTAGTGGTTGCGTTCATAGGCGTGCTGAGCTCACTCATGGCCCTTCAGTTAGGACGCGTAAAGGAGTTCGGCGTGCTGCGTGCAATCGGTATGACCGTAACGCAGCTAAGAAAAATGACATTTTTAGAAAACGCGCTAATAGGTCTCACCGCAGGCCTGCTTTCCATACCCGTGGGTCTTCTGCTCTCATATTTACTAATTCATGTAGTAAACCTCCGCTCCTTCGGATGGACTATAGATCTTGTGCTTCAGCCGAGATTTTTTATAGAGGGCCTTGCCGTGTCCATTATCGCGGCCTTAGCCGCGGGCGTTTACCCAGCTTTAGTAATAGACCGGGAAGACACCGCCCGCTTATTGAGGGAGGAGTAAAAAGGCTAATATTATGAAAAAACGGTATCTGATAACAGCTATATTCATTATCTTTGTGTTTGCAGGCTCAAATCTATTATTTGCCGGTGCGGAAACAAAAGATGAGAGGGTCTCAGATTTATCAAACGCTCTCTCAGGCGAGCCTCATCCAGGTTTCAAAAAGGCTCTCGAACCACGGAATTTTAATTTCCCACAGGATTCGGGCCCGCACCCAGGGTATCAAACCGAATGGTGGTATTACACTGGCAATCTCGAAGACTCATCAGGCCGCCGCTTCGGGTACCAGCTCACTTTTTTCAGGCGGGCTCTCAGTCCCGATAACATAGAAAGAGAGTCGGGTTGGGCGGCTAATCAGGTTTATTTTGCTCACTTCACGGTGAGCGATATAGAGAACAAGAAATTCTACACCGCAGAAAGGTGGAGTAGGGCGGCCCTTGAGCTTGCCGGAGCGCAGGCCAATCCCCACCGCGTATGGATCAAGGACTGGAATTCAAGCAGGAACGGAGAAGTGTTTAAGCTTACTGCAAGAGATAATGATTTTTCAATTAATCTGACGCTTGAGCCTGTAAAGCCCGTTGTGCTCCAGGGCGACCGCGGTCTCAGTCAAAAGGGCAGTGAGCTCGGTAACGCGTCTTATTACTACTCCATTCCGCGTCTTAAAACATCAGGAACTATTGAACTAAAAGGGAGTGAGTTTAAAGTGCAAGGGCTCAGTTGGCTTGACCGTGAATGGAGCACCAGCGCCCTTAGCGAAGACCTTCAGGGTTGGGACTGGTTTTCCCTTCAGCTCCAAGACGGACGTGAAATCATGCTCTATCAGCTCCGGAGAAAAAACGGCTCTATAGATACTCACTCCGCAGGCACACTGATAGAAAAAGACGGTTCTACAATAACTCTCAAAGCTTCAGAGTTCAATATTGAAGTTCTTGATAGATGGGAAAGTCCTAAAACTGGTATTACTTACCCCTCGAAATGGCGGGTGTCTATCCCTGAATATGCGGTTGATCTGACTGTAACACCCTATCTGCCCAACCAGGAGCTTAATCTTTCGTTTGTCTACTGGGAAGGAGCTGTAAGTGCTTCAGGCGGCGGAGTATCCGGAAGCGGCTATGTAGAGCTCACAGGATACGAATAATTAAATTAACAGTGTAATATCGCAAAGCCGGTATATAGGTCAATATTTACCGATATACACAGAAATGAAACTGCTGTATATTTAAAGATATAGAGTGATAATCACTGTCCTGTGCGTAAGTTATGTGGGCAACTTAAAGTGGTTTATAAATTAATACGGAGGATTTATGAGACCGTCATTTGAGCCAGGGATGTTCATAGAGAAAAGGATTGATACCAAACCCGATATGGCTGCGTCCCGCTTCCATGCTAATTCTCCCCAGGTGCTCTCAAGCCCTTCTCTTATAACATTTGTGCAGACAACCTGCGCTGACCTAATGGCTCCTTTTCTGGATAAGGGCGAGATGGTTGTGAGTACTAGGATCGAGCTCAGCCACTTTGCCTCGGTGCCGATAGGCTCTGAGCTTATGGTCAGGGCTGAAATCGATAAATGCAAAGGCAGCACGATTTATTTTAAGATAGATGCATACGACGATACGGAAATGATAGCCTCAGGCTCAAACGATATGTACATAGTAAATGAGGAAAGGTTTGCCAGGGGAATCGAAAGAAAGATTCAGTCCGGTACGAAAAAAGCTCAGTCCGTGTAAGGTTTTCTCTTTTGTACAGGTAAGATATTACTCAACCTGTCACAATAAATTCATTTAGATAGTGGAGTATAAATAATGGATAAAGGCATACTGGAAAATCTGTATCACGTCGCCATTGCAGTAAGAGACCTCGAACAGGTAGAGAAAATATACGAGACCGCTCTTGGTCTTAAGGTAGAGCACCGCGAGGTTGTAGAAGACCAGGGTGTAAGGACTTCCATGCTTGTGCCTGAAAAGGGCGGTACTGCTATTGAGCTTCTCGAGCCTCTGGACGATAACTCCCCTATATCAAAATTTTTAGAGAAGAGAGGAGAAGGCATACACCACATCTGTTATCTCGTCGATGATATCGAGGCTGTGCTTAATAGACTGAAAGACCAGGGTGTAAGGCTCATCGATGAATCCCCCCGTCCGGGCGCTTATAACTCCAGGGTAGCGTTCATCCACCCAAAGGCAATGAACGGAGTCCTAATCGAACTTGCCGAAATAAAGAAATCACAATAGAAAACGGGCGGTGAATACAGGGTGCGCCTATTTTCACCGCCCGAAAGAGGTTAAGAGTGATGCTTGTTTTTGACAGTTATTCTAAAAGGATACAAGCTCTGCGTCTTCATCTATTGCAAGCCCGATTCCCCTTATATAAACCTTTTCATCTGTCGCGCCGTTCTCCTGCGGGTTGCAGTCAAGAGTAGTAAGCGTATCGCTGAACTCTCCGGCAGGGACGTCAATAGTCTCACCGAACAGCAATATCTCGGCCTGGTCCTCGGCTACGCCTGGTGCTACTTCCTGACTATACACCATCCCGACTGTGGGGTTGCCCGGCATAATTATCCCCGGCAGGTTCCCGTCCTCACCAGCCCGCCACGCTCCTCCGTGTCCGACGAGCATTCCGTCTTCAAAATCGTCCACGTCTTCACCGAAATAGCAAACAGTACCGTCTTGGGCCTGAGCGTAGAAATTTCTTGATACCTCTACCATTTCTCCGTCTTCGAACTCTGCTTCTTCCACAACCCTTGTAGTAACCCCCGCCACTACCTCTGTTTCATCGAGAACTGTAATAATAATTTCGAGGAAAGTCCCTTCATCGTCCTCACCCTCGAGCACGAGCTCATCTCCCACAACCAGGGGGAAGAACCCGTTATCTATAGTTAATGAGAACACTCCGGTATCGGGGTCGCACACTGTTATACTCGTGTTTGTTTCAGGACATCCCCCGTTGTTACCTCCCCCACCGCTGCTGCTGCATCCACCTATGGACAGAATTGATATAGTTACCAATAAAGCCGTTAGGCTAATTAAATGTTTCATACTAATACCTCCTCTGTAAACATGAATTTAGTTTCAGAATAACAAACTAGAATTACCCGAATCTTTCACCATCATTACAAAACGGAAAGGAACATGCACGGTTCTTAAGTAACCGAAATCTCTTTGTCGAAGATACACCCCGGCCGATGGGGGAAGGATGGCCGGGGTGGTAATTATAATGAGAGAGAAGGTGGTCTTTATTTAAAAGCCTTAAAACAATCAGAGCTGGTAATCAATAAAAAGGGGACCTCTCCTTGAGCTGCCCTTCCAGCAACAATTTAAACGGGAGAGGTCCCATTACCCTTAAAGGGGTTCAATCCGGTATCTATTCTGAAGTCGAAAAGAAGCTCTCTGTGATTGTCTGATTCCCGCTCTCCTCAATCGCAAGTATTTCGAACTTGTATTCACTATCCGGTATTATAAATTCTTCAGGAAGAGTAACTTTCAAAACACTTGCCGGAACTTTTATAGTGAACTTTTCCGTAGGGTCCTCTGTGCTTTCATTCTCGACTATGACCTCGTAAGCGATGATCGTAATATCAAAGTCCGTAACATCACAGTCACCTTCGTCCGTATCCGTATTGATCTTGTTCACTACTGCATCCCATGAAATCATTACAGGCATGGTCGGATCAAGCACGGCATCTAATGCCGGAGAGATACCTCCTGGTCCGCAAGGTAGGTCGTGAGTGAGTTCAGCAGTGCCTTCGAGCTTTTCATTCTCAATCGTCCTGCCGTCAAACGTATATTCACCCTCGGGCAAGAACTCCAGTATCTCAGGGAGAGTCATCTCTTCCACGAAGTTCGGCTCATTGCTCTCCGTGAAATTCTCGGTGTATCCAAACTTCTTTAATTTCCCGCGGGCACTGACCGAATAGACTGTGTTTCCATTGGGTCCCTTGACCCTAGCCCTCTTCCAAGGGTCTCCGTCTAAGAATATCTGAACCCCGGCATCTCCGTCGGTAGCGTTAACCTCAATGTTTACCGCTACATCTTCGAATGCTTTTGCCGTAACCGTCATACCCAAGACGAATACCGCTGCCAGAAAAATGGCTGTAAGCCCTATAAAACTCTCAATTCTTAACCCATCTGAAATAAACCCCAATGCTTTTATACGTCTCATAAAGCACCTCCTGATTTTGATTTTAAATACAGACTATCAGGCGATGATTACGGGAATATTTCCCTAACATTACGGTTTAGAAATAATTCGGGATTATGCTGTTTGAGCGATCTGAAAAGTTATCTTAAGCCGGCAGGTGTACTGAAAATACTGAGCCTGAACCAGGCTTGCTCAGGACTTCGACGTATCCCCTATGAGCGCCGACTATAGCTTTCACGAGGCTAAGACCCAGACCGAGTCCTCTTTGAGACCTGCTTTTGTCGCCTCGGTAGAGCCTGTCCCATATGCTGTCGAGCTCTTTGTCGGATATCCCGACTCCGGTGTCTTTAACTGTGATTTTAACTTCCTCTTTTTCTTGGCTGGCTTCTATGTCCACCCTCCCTCCCGAAGGCGTATACTTAATCGCGTTATCCAGCAGGTTTGCCAGGACCTGACGCAATCGGCTCCTGTCGGCTGTTAGATATATCTCCTCCGGGAAACCGGTTTTAACCGTTACTCCTTTCTCTTCGGCCACGTAGTCATATAGATCAACTATGTCCTCGATCAGGGGAGCAACATTCATCCTTTCCGGGTTGAGCTTCATTGCTCCCGTCTCTGCCTCCGAGACGTCCATTAGCGTGTTTAGCATTATTTGAATTCGCTCAGATTCCTCAACACAATCCACTAGAGCTTCGCGGAGGGTTTCCCCGTTCTGCTCAGAGGCGAGAGCGACCTCGGCGGTGCCCCTGAACCTCGTCATCGGCGTCCTCAGATCGTGCGCTACATTATCCAGCACACCCCGCATACCATTTACCAGGGTTTCAATTTTATCAAGCATTGTGTTAAAGAGTGAAATCAATTCCCGGTACAGTTTGTCTGTCTCGGGCACAGGTACCCTCACGTCCATTTTCCCGCCTTCCACTATCGAGTTAAGCGTGGATATAAGCTGCCTAATGGGGCTAAGGGCACGGTCGGCTACAAACAGGCCGCCTAAGTAGCCGAGGACCATAATAGGAATTAGTGAAAAGATATATACCTTTCGTATACGGCTTAAAAGCTCTTCCCTTGCATCTACAGCCTGGCCCATTTGCAGCATAGCGCCGTCCGATACTCCAAGAGACGCAAATTCAATACGCTCCTCCATTCCGCTTTCTGTCAGGTATTCCCACTGTGTATCCTGAGAATAAAGTGCCTGGTTCATCTGCCCGAGGTTTACATCCTCCCAGTCTTCGGGGATTCTCAGTAGCGCCGTATCACCTTCTTTTGCGACCAAGCGGACTATAAAGGGGTCATTCTCGTCTTCAAACACTTCGGTATGCAGCGCTTCAGTACCGCTTTCAAGATAAATCTCTTTTAGCTCCTCTATATCCTCTCCGACTTCTTCTCTACTCTGCTCATATATAAATGTAGATATCACCGTGTATGCGTAAATGTTTACAACAAGGGAGCTCAGGACAAAGAACACCGTATACCATGTTATGAGTCTGAAACTGTTTGATTTAAAGAGCAGTTTAGGGTTCTTTAAGAACATAGCCTACACCTCTTATGGTATGGATCATCTTCTTTTCAAATCCTTTATCCACTTTGTTCCGGAGCCTGCATACGAGCACGTCCACAACATTAGTCTGAGGGTCGAAGTTGTAATCGTATACATGCTCCATTATGAGGGTCTTTGATAACACCCTTCCAGCGCTACGCATAAAGTACTCGAGAAGGGTGAATTCACGCGGTTGCAGGTTTATATTTTTATCGTCTCTCACGACCTCGCGGTTGAGTATGTCCATACTTAGATTGCCGACGTTAAGACGAGTAGACTCAGACGCTCCGCTAGCCCTTCTGATCAGGGCGTATATTCGCGCCAGCAGCTCCGAGAACGAAAACGGTTTAGTAAGATAGTCGTCGCTTCCGCTTTCAAGCCCCCTGATCCTGTCATCAACCGAGCGTTTTGCGCTGAGTATTATCACGGGGGTATTGACCTTACTTCTTCTTAGCTCTTCTATAACACTCAGTCCGTTAAGCTTTGGCAGCATGATGTCTACTACGGCAGCGTCATATGACTCGTGAAGCGCCAGGCTCAGACCCTCCTCACCGTCTTCAGCGTGGTCTACAGCAAAGCCCGCCTGTTTTAAGCCCTTAACTATGAAAGAAGCTATCTTTTTATCATCTTCTATAACCAATACCCGCATAATCTATCCTTCGTACAAATTTTCAACTAATATCTACAACTGCCTAAATATCTATAGCTAGAATTCATAGGACAGTATAAGTTTTGTCGAAAAAGCGTTCACAGCGTCATTTGGAAAAGCGCTTCCGGGAATGAAGTATCCAAAAGATAAGGCCGCGGCGATTTTTTCACTTTTCTGCTCAAACCCGAGTATCAGATCAATTTCACTCCCAAGACTTTTATTCACACCGTCAGGCTCAGCCTCAAGCGTAGAATCCCGTATTTCATCCGAAGCCTCGGTCTGAAAGTAGTAGTGGTATACGAGATCAATAGAGGTTTCTTCTGTGGGAAGAATTCCTACGTCCCCCGTTAAAATTGAAAGGTTACTGAGCTCCGGGTCAAATAGCTCTCCGTAGTACAGAAAATCGACTACGCCGTTGAAATCCCCTTCGTTACTCTGAAGCCCTGTCTGACGGAATTCCTCAGTCCCGAACGCATATCCGAGCGTAATCGAAGGCTCAAGCGCCGTATCAAATGCATAGACAGTGCCAACGTCAAACCCGAACCCGCTTAAGTTGTTAGTACCTTCCTCACCTGTCACGTATGCGAGCTCAAGCCAGTAATCTAGACTGTCAGAAGCCTCACCGTCTGAGTGAATACCAAGAAAAATAGGGCTATCGTTCTCACCCGTGGTGTCATCACGGGCCACAAAGTATGCCGCTAGGTTTGTATCCTCATTAAAGAAATAGGTGGAGTAGGCAATGTAGTTATTGATTTTGTCCCCAGCGCTTTCTCTTAAAAGATCCCTGTTTACAATCCCGCCCCGGCTCACGGAGAGCTGAGTAACGACACCGTAAGTCAAAATAAAAGCTCTGACTCCGTCAAGCTCGGCGTCATAGAGCCACTGCCTTTCGTCATCAAATTGCTGCCGTCCGATCTGAAGTGAGAACCTATCATCGAACAGGTCCTTAAGAAATAGATAAGCTTCCTCGACTTCAAACACTGAGCGGTCTTTTTGTTTGCGACCGTCCTCTATCTCAAATTCCAAGCCGAGCTTAAAATTTGCAAACACTTGAAGGAAGCTGAATGGATCGAATGAAAAAGCAAGATTAATTTCAGGCTCTATGGTAGAAAGGTCTTCATCTGTAGAGCCGTCCAGGTCCACGTTCCTATCTAGCTTATACTCAAGCTCGATCTGAGCACCGAACGTAAGATAAGGGGCAATCTTAAATTTAGTCTCAGGCGGCTCGTTAGGGTCAAAGCCTTCCGAACGAGCTTTACGCGCCTGTCCGTTCGATTCGGCTGTTAACAGTAATAAACAAATAAATACAGTCATGATAGAAAGCACCTTGGTATTAATTCTCATATATGTGTCCGCGCTCGCCAATCGCCATCATTATCATTCTAAGTAAATCTCAATTATAGCTGTTAAAAGAAGTCTTTAGCCACGGTCATTACTAATCCATTTGAGCTAATCACTTAACCGTCATATATTAAGATTCTACAATATTATGACCCCGCAATCTATCCGATAACAGTATAGAATTGGATTATTACAAAAATGTAATTTCACCGTAATGATTGTGTAATTTTGGCTCTCTACTCTGATTGTCTAGGGGGCAATTACTTTAGATCATACCGTGCAATCTACATCGCAATTTCGTATAAAGTCACTAGTTGTAATTGCACTACTCACCTTTGTATTCGGTGTGAGGTTGTCTGCAGGTGAGCTTGAGTCCGGAGAAGGCGGAGAAGAAAATTATCAGAATTACTTCACTAAGACTCTTCCGAAAAACCTTCTGCTCGGCGCGAATAATACGTTTAGGGGATGGAACCTTGCAATTTTAGGAACGGGTACGGGGGCATCTCTACTCCTTTCCCAAACCGATGCCGATCGGGAAATACAGGACTCACTCAGCAACTCTCTAGGTAAATTCGGTGATATTGGAGATATAGCTGGAAACGCGCTTACTCTCGCCGGTATCAATACAGCTTTATTCGTAATCGGTTCAAGTTCTAATGATGAAAAACTAATCCAAACAGCAAAAGCGCTGTTGGAGGCTAATATTTTAACAGCCTTCAGCACAAGCGTTCTGAAGCTCACGGTCGGGAGGGAGAGGCCCGACGGCAGCGGTACACGTTTTACCTCGTCGTTCCCCTCGGGGCATACATCGGGCAGCTTTGCGCTTGCCTCCACCGCCCATTCAATGTACGGCCATAAAATAGGTATACCGCTTTATGTCTTCGCCGGATTTGTAGGGTTATCTCGCATCTCCGACAACAAGCATTTTTTATCCGATGTGCTATTCGGCGCGGCACTCGGGACGGCGATCGGAAGGGGTGTGGCCAAAGTCCATAAGAATGAAAAGAGAGACAAATTTAGCTTTATGCCTTTTTCAGACGGACAGTCTTCCGGGGTTATGCTCACTCTAAGCTGGTAGTAGAGGACTTGTAAACGAAACTAATTCCGGGTCACCGCATCTATATAATAAGTCATAATAAAATTCATGTCGTCGGAATGTCTCAAGAATGGCACAAGAAGATTGTAAATTCACA
>Ga0209633_10004232_pt1 | contig 12954 bp, 8 predicted proteins | sample Cruoilmetagenom1_FD_187290 | JGI IMG/M metagenome (GOLD analysis project Ga0209633, IMG submission 187290) | Oil polluted marine microbial communities from Coal Oil Point, Santa Barbara, California, USA - Sample 1 (SPAdes) (version 2) | ecosystem: Environmental > Aquatic > Marine > Oil seeps ... | reverse complement strand
GACCGTGAGCCGACAGGAAGTCGGCGACCGAGCGACCCAGGGATGGGCTTGAAGCGTGTCCCAGGGGGGAGGTACCCGTGTCGCGGCGTTCGGTTAGCACCTTTCTTAAAGGATTCGATCAGGGATTCGCCGGAGGTTGGGTGTACCTCCTGAGACACGCCGTGAATACGTCCCTGTAGGCTCATCCAAAACATGGCCCAGGCCAGCCTCTCGACCGGTTCCCGGTCTCACCTCCTCCATTGTTTTGTAAGGTCTCAGGAGGTACACCCAACCCCCGGCGAATTGTGCGAGCAGGTAAAGATGTGGCTTCGAAATGAAAGCTTACTATTCGTAACGTAAGGCGTCGATCGGGTCCAAGTTTGCAGCCTTGGCTGCCGGTACGATACCAAAAATAATTCCCACGCCGGCGCAGAAACCAAAGCTCAGCAACACAGCCCAAAGCGGCACATGCGCTGCCGGGAAACCCGGTAACAATGCTGCCACCAAAGCTCCCAATCCATAGCCGATGGCGACACCTACCAGGCCGCCAATCATGGTTAAAGTTAGTGCCTCGATCAGGAACTGCAACAGGATGTCCTGCCGGGTTGCACCCAGTGCCTTGAGGATCCCGATTTCACGTGTTCTTTCGGTCACTGACACCAACATGATGTTCATGATGCCAATACCACCGACCAGTAGTGATATTCCAACGATGCCAGCAGACACAGCCGTCACCATGTTGATGACCGCATTGAATGATTCGGTTAATTGTTCAGCGGTTTGTACTTTGAAATCGTCCGGCTCACCGGATTTAAGCCCGTGTTCCTGCCGCAATACGCGTCGCGCACGGTCTTTCACTTCATCCTGGCGGCTCATATCTTCGACCAGCAGTTGAATCTGAATATCCAGGTCTCTTGATGCACCCATGATGCGCTTGGCCGTGCCGTAGGGCAGTAAAACAATATTGTCCCGGGAAAAGCCCAGCAACTCACCGCGTTTCTCCAGAATGCCGACAATTTTGCACCACTCATTGCCAACCCGAAAAAACTCGCCAATGGGGTGATCCGGCATTTCAAGATCGTCAATAACGTCAACGCCGACCACACATACCAATCGCCGTCGAGCATCATCATCAGTTGTGAAGAAACGTCCTTCCTGCATATCCAAACTATTGACTTCGGGATAACTGGAGCCGATTCCAACGACACGGGAAAATGATATCTGCGAACGATAGCTGAGCTGACCCTGGGAACCTGATTGCGCGAATAAAACCGGCGTGATGTCTGAAATGCCATCGACACGCTGGCTAATGACCTGCATATCGGTATCCCGCAACTTGGCCAGGCGGCCCTGTAATTGTTTTTTGAACGGTGTGTAAGAACGGATAGTCAGGGAGTTGCCGCCCAACCCGGCGAATTGCTCGTTGATGGTATAGGAAAGGCCCTGCACGATGGATACGACTGCGATAACCGAGGTCACCCCGATAATAATACCCAGGGATGTCAGCAGTGAACGGAAACCGTGAGCCCAGATGGACTCAAATGCTGAACGGATGCTTTCGAGTAGCATGAACATCAGCGCGCTTTGCCCTCCTGCCGCACATCGGAGTCTACTTTACCGTCCTCAAGACGGATGATCCGATCGCAATGGGCGGCAATATCCGGTTCATGAGTGACCATAATGATGGTCTGGCCCTGTTTGTGCAGTTGGTTTATCAGAGCCATGATTTCCTGGCTGGTTTTACTATCCAGGTTTCCCGTGGGTTCATCCGCCAGCAATATGGCCGGGTGTCCCACCAGTGCCCGGGCAATGGCAACGCGCTGACGTTGTCCGCCAGACATCTGGTTCGGCCGGGAACCCAGGCGGTCACCCAGGCCAACGTGCTCAAGTGCTTCGCTGGCGATGCGTTTGCGCTCAGCACGCGGTATCTGACGATAAACCAGCGGCTGCATCACATTTTTCAGTGCGGATGCACGCGACAAAAGATTAAAACTCTGGAAAACGAAACCAATTTCCCGGTTACGGGCCTTTGCCAGGTCCGCTTCACTCATATCACCCACATTGGTGCCGTTAAGCAGGTAATTGCCTTTCGTAACACGATCAAGACAGCCAATGATATTCATCATCGTTGACTTGCCTGAACCGGATGCACCCACGATTGCGACGTATTCATTGCGCGCAATATCAACATCCACGCCATCAAGTGCATTGAGGACCTGGTCACCCATCTCGTAAGTCCGGTATACATTCTGCAATTGAATAACCGGGTTTTCTTTGTCACCCGCTTGCATCAGCCGCTGAATTCCACAGTTACCTCACCGTCCTCTTCATCTTCATCATCCCTCTCAAGCTCCTCGACTTGCTCGCCATCATTCATGTGCCGCAAAATTCTGAAAGGCCCGGAGATTACAAGCTCATCCTCTTCAAGTCCGGATTTAATTTCCTGGTCACTATCACTGGATATTCCGACCTCCACATCTCTACGAACGGCTTTGCCATCCTTCATAACAAAAACGTAGGTCTGTTCCTTTTTACCCTCGTCATCCTCACCCGCATCCTCGTCGTAGAGCACGGCCTGTACCGGAATCGCCAGTGTCGCCTCACTGCTCTGGGTGTAGATATCAGCACGCACGCTCATACCAGGGCGGATTATCATGGTGTCCTGTTCATCCAGCAGGATTTTGACCAGGAAGGACAGGCTCGCCTGACCCGGCGACTGCCGGGCAACGGATGCAATGGACTGAATCTTGCCGGAAAGAGGTGTATCGGGGAAAGCCGCTGTAAAAATATCAGCATTTTGACCTTCTCGAACCTGCGCGATGTCCGCCTCGTCTACCTGCACTTCGGTCAGTGTCTCCGAAGGATCAGCAATAACCATCATGGTGGAGCCGGGAATATTCGTGGTTCCGGCGATGACAGTTTCACCCACCTTGATATCGACCTGGATAGCAACACCATCAATCGGCGATCTGATGCGTGTCTTGGACAGTAAATCTTCGGCCTGATCCAACGCTGCACCAGCCTGCGCCAAAGACTCCTGCAAGGAACGAAGATCGACTTTAGCCAGTGCCAGCTCACTTTCGACCGCCTCGTAACTGTCCTCGTCCACCAGGTTTTTTGCAAACATGGCTTGCTGGCGTGCGAAACGATCCGTGAGAGTCTTTATCAGCAGGCGTTGCCGCTCAATGGCGATATGCTGAATACGAACCCGCGCTTCCGCCTGCTCCACCTGGGCCTGGTAGGTTTTGGGGTCCAGCGTGATAAGCAGGTCATCCTTTTTAACCAGGTCTGCCTCTTCGACATGCAATTCAGTTACCTGCCCTATGACCTCGGAGCGTAATTGCACCTGTTCACGAAAGGCAAGGGTGCCGGAAGCCAGGATCGAGCTCTTGATCGGCTTGAGTTCGACCTTTTGAATCTCAACCTGCTTGGCATCGCTGCCACCGGTGAATTTTGAAAGCAGCGGCAAACCCACCAGCAATACCGCCAGTGCGGCAAAAATCAGAATTTTTTTCATGGACTAGTCCCGTCAGGCCATTAGGCCCCAAACACCGAATATCACCGCCCATGGCAGTACCGCGATAATGGTTGATTTGACAATATCAGCACCCGTCCAGCGGGCATATCCAATGCTCATCAGGAAAAGCGTCCAGAAATTAATCAGTGTCAATGTACTGGCCCAGGTGAACAACGGGTCACCTGGACTCGCATGAATCAGCAGCGAATTCAAAGACAGTACTTGCAGCTCCTGTGTGGATAGCTGATTCGAGTCAGCCATGAATATGGTTGCAAACGCTGCCAGCACACCGAATACACCCACAAAACCTGTCCAGACCGAAAAAGAAAACCACTTGCCAAAGCCGATTTCCGCCCCGGTGATGAGCTTGTTTGCCAGGTGCAAATACGTCGACTGGATGGTGTAAATAATGAACGTAATGATCACGATCGCGACCACCGTTGTCCACGTACTGGTATCGGCTGACATGAATTTTCGAATGGCCTCCGAACTTTCAGCACGACTCTCCGCCGGGATCTGCCGGATGGTTTCTTCAACCAGCCACGGAAAATCCACCCAGCTGTAGTAATACACCATCATGCCTGACGCCAGCAGCAGGCTGATCAGCAAGGGCCACCATAACCAGGAGGTATGTTGTTTGATTTCGTCCAGGGCTTTGCCCGGGGAAGCGACAATATCCACCATCGCATTGAACACTGAATAGGAACTACCAGTCATTTTGATTCTCCCTCATGCCCGGTCGGTTGAGTGGCATTGCGCAAATCAAGCCGACGATTGTTGACCAATATCAAGTATCCACTGTTTTGCCACCCCGCAACAGGGCCAAAAGTCTCGGATCATCCACAATAGTCATGCCAGCCCCGCCTAAGTCCGGGGAGACGGGGTTTTCTATAGTTGCCCCTCCGGGAAAATTCGGAATAAAAAGGCCTTGAACCTCAACCACCGGCTTGCCTGTGGCTCTTTGGTTTCAACGACTTGCTCGCCGTCAATCACAGTGGTCCACCTGAGTTTGCCTTTTTCATCCTCTATCACCCGGTAGGCAAATGACGGCAGGTTTTGAAGAAAGCCATCCGTCAATCCACCGGTAAGCTCTGCACTATCAACCAAGACCCCGAACTCCGTATTGATATCAATGGAGCGCGGGTCGAGATTCAGAGAACCAACAAAAGTGTAACGTTGATCAATGAGCACCCCCTTTGTATGCAAAGTTAGTGAGTCGTAAGCCTGTTGATCATTCCCATCCCGCGATTTCGATGCATCAACCCTTGCTTCGTACAGTTCCACACCGGCATCAAGCATGTCATGGCGATAGCGGGCATAACCTCCATGCACCGGTGTGTGATTATTTGAAGCCAGTGAATTGGTAACGATGACGACCCTTACACCCTTGTCCACAATGCTGCGCCAGAACTCCACACCATTTTTACCGGGAATGAAATAGGGCGTGATCACCACCACTTCTGACTCGGCCTCGTCAACAACTCCGGCAAGTACCGTTACAAGTATCTTGTGTTCCTTCGAAACCTTATTCAGAAGTTTTTCCGGGTCATCGGTAATGACCCGGCTATCACCGGGGAAAAGCTCCACCCGATCATCGGCTATATCCTTCATCAACGGCGAATCCAGCGCCTTGCCATAGATTGAATGGCTGGCTTCAACAACACTTTTGTCCATATTGGCACGTGCAGATTCGAGATCAGGCAGATCTTTTCCTTTTTCGAACGCCTCCATCGGTACTGATAGCTTGTGATTCCAAAAGCGATCAAATATGCTGGAAACCTCAGCTGCAACAGGCCCGGCAGCAAGCATGTCGAAATCCTTGAATTCTGCGTCCGTCAACAACTCGAAATATTCATCTGCAATATTACGCCCGCCAACAACGCTCACCTGGTTATCAACGGTAAATGACTTGTTATGCATCCGCCGGTTGGCAAGCTTGAAATCGCCCACGTAATTGACGTAGTAACTACCCTGCCTGCCAATCGGGTTGAAAAGCCTCAATTCGATGTTCGGGTGCTTGTTTAACACCATGAAAGCGCGATCGTCGACCGTTGTGAATATATCATCAAGCAGAAGCCTGACACGTACGCCGCGGTCGGCAGCCTCCAGCAACTTGCCTGCAAAAAGACGACCGGCCGAATCGGGTTTCATCAGGAAGTACTGGGCATCAATCGTGCGCTCTGCCCGATCAATCAGCGCGAGCCTTATTCCAAGTGCGTCGAGCCCTTCAATTAGCGGATAAAACCTGGATTGACTCGGATGGTCTGACGTCCACTCGACAACTTCCCTGCCCAGGTGGGTATCACCGGTATCAGCGATCGCTTCACTGTGTTCTTTTGGGAAATCGAGTGGTGCCGTGGCACAGCCTACCAGGAAAAGGCTAAATACCAGCGGTGCAAATGAGCTGGAAATTATGTGTCTCATGGCTCTCATTCCCGCGAATTGTAACCTGATCCCGGTGCCCTATGGGTTAGATTATGACCTCGGGGGCCGGGCTTCTAAGGTTGTAGCTTGAGCTCATGACGCGACCGTAGGCACCGACGTTGGCGATTAACAGCACACCGCCTTCCTGGCACACCGGTAACAGGCGCTACTGAAACAAAAAAACCGTAATGGAGGAGTACACCCAATGTAACCAGCCGCGTCAAGACTATTCGCTAACAAATGAAGCTGTTCAAGGCACGGCAGTGGTGGTAGCTTTGTAGCAGTAAACCGTCAAATCTGAATGGCCATGACACAACATATTCTGCAAACACTCGGTGGACTGGGCATGTTCCTGCTGGCCATGCTGGTCATGACAGAAGGATTGCGCGGATTGGCAGGCAATTCCCTGCATACCTGGCTGAAGCTTTTTACACGTAGTCCGGGCACGGGTGCGGTAACCGGTACGGTCGTTACCGGTCTGCTTCAGTCATCCAGTGCCACAATTGTCGCAACGGTGGGTTTTGTTGCCGCCGGCCTGCTGACATTCCCCCAATCGCTGGGTATCGTGCTGGGAGCCAATGTTGGCACCACGGTCACTGGATGGCTGGTAGCCATCTTCGGTTTTAAACTGAAATTAGGCGTGGCGGCCATGCCATTGGTTCTCGCAGGCATGCTGATACGGATATTTGGCCGGAACCGGCTGGCTGAAGCCGGTAAAGCCCTTGCCGGTTTTGGGCTGATACTGATCGGCATCAGCCTGATGCAAACGGGCATGTCAGGGCTCGAAGGGAAAGTCACACCATCAACTTTCCCGCCCGATACATTCACCGGGCGTTTGCTGCTGGTGGGTATCGGTATCATTGTCACAATGATCACACAGTCCTCCAGCGCCGGTGTCGCCATGGCGATGACTGCGCTCAGTGTGGGTGCAGTCAACTTTCCCCAGGCGGCAGCCATGGTTATTGGCATGGATGTCGGAACCACGGTCACGGCCGTGATTGCCGCCATTGGTAGTTCAGAGTCTGCGCGGCGCACAGGATTTTCCCATACCATTTATAACCTTTTTACAGCCGTGGCCGCCCTACTGATGCTCACGCCCTACACGTGGTTTCTGGATTCAGCCATGCCGAACCTGATAAAGGATAGCCCGGCGTTTGCATTGGTCGGTTTCCATACCTTGTTTAATGTAGCCGCCCTGGTGATAGTTCTTCCCGTAGCGGGGCAATTTGCCTGGCTCATGGAAAAACTTGTGCCGGAAAGGGACACCGGCCTCGCCCGGCGACTGGACAAGCGCCTGCTGGCCGAGCCCCAGGCAGCGCATGCGGCGCTGGAAGCCACCTTGCGGGAAGAATTCGATTACATGCTGCGGGGTGTGGAGCAAAAATTGAAAGATGGGACTTTTCCGCTTGACCCACCCTCACATCAAGTCCGGCGGGAACTGCGCGACACGCGCGATTTCCTTGATGCAATGAACCATCAACAGCCTGCTGCCAGCCAACATGGTGGCCCCGGTGGCGACATGGTTGGTGTACGGCAACAGATCACTACAGCGATTCACGCCCTGGACCATATGCGGCGTATGTTAAGCCGGCTACAACAGGGGGACAGCATTTTTACCCTGCGTAACGAAGCCCGCTTTGCCCCGCTTGCCGGAGAAATGCGTGCATTCTGCAGCCAACTCCGCGGTGCGCTACCTGAAGGCATTGAAGAGAGCCTGTACAGCGAGTGTTTGGAACTTGCCCAACGACTGCGATTCGATGCGGAACAGGCTCGAGACCGAACCATTGCCAAGGCCGTGAAACAGGAGATCAGCGTGGCACAAAGCGGCCAATGGCTGGCTGCCTACCGTTGGCTGGAGCGCATGTCTCACCATGTGTGGCGGATCAGTGCACACCTTGGTGGTTATGATGTTGAAGAAGATACTGAAAATGGTGCTGATGAAACCGGGGAACAGGCGCAGTAAAACTACTGTTTTACCCTATTCCTCTGCCAATAACACATCAAGTGGCTGGTCGTAATAGGTCAACATGTTTTCCGGGGCAAGCTCACGCACCCGAATCATTCTGTCCTCCGCCTCCGCTATCTCCCCGGATAAATACTGCGTTTTGGCCAGGGCGAAGTGTAACTGGTGGTCATCCTTCTTTTTCCTGATCGCACGTTCTAACAAACGTGTGGATTCCTCGAACCTGGCCAGTTCAAGTGCCTCATCACTAAGCTTTAAAAGGTAGTAGGGGTTTCTACTGCGATACTTTTCAACTTTAGCATGTAAAATTTCTGCTGATTCCAGATCCCCCTCCGCAAGATAAACCTCGTACAGGTTACTCATTGCCGCATATTCTGAATCATCGATGTCCAGGGCCCTGTGGAAGGAAAATTCCGCATCATCCATTTGTTCGTTTCGACCGAAAACCACACCCATATTCACCCAGGGGTCTGTTATCTGTGGTTCCGTTTCGATGGCCTTGGACATGTAGGCGTGGGCTGTTGGTAAATCGTTGTTGAGCAAGGCTACAGCACCGATATTATTCAGGTACAGGGCTTTGGCATAATTATCCCCGATGATCCGTCGACGCGTATTCGGATTGATCTTGATGCCACTGGCGTCCAGCACGTAGGTGTAGCGATGACTCTCAACGACGACATTAATGTGTTTGACCAGCAGCACGGTATCTTCATGGCTAGACCATTCCGGTTGCCTGAATACCTCCTGGTATTCGGCTTTCAGCCCGGCCCTGCGCGCCAGGGCAATCATCATATTGGCAAAACCGATACAGTTGCCCGCACGGCGGTCAAAAGCTTCTGAAGCAGTCAGGGTGAACGACTCATCGTAATCGAACCCCAATACACCGGCGCTGGTGACAGACCTCATCAACAGGTACAGCCTCGTTTGCGGGTCTGAGTATTTCATGACGTAGCGCGCCAGGAATTCATCCATGGCGGGCGAGACTGCCAGCACATCGACATCGACGACCTGTTGTTCGGGCCCCATATTGAGTAACGGAGGTGGTGTGGTTTCGACCAACTGCTGTGAAGCGCAAGCGCCGAGCAATGACATGCAAACCAGCAGTTGCATTACCCTGCCGGGCAGAACGCGATAGATAACAATGTCTTTTAATATCTTCACAGTCAATTACTTATGGGTTAACTCCTAGACCACGGTAACTTACCTGGGGTTCCCAGCCAACAACCAGCATGCTAATTCGTGGCCCCGTTGCACCTGACAAAAGCAAATACTTCAATTTTTATCAAAACAATCTCAGTTTATGAGAATCCAACCAGTATGATAGCCCCATGACTATTTCCAACTCAGCCCTTTCAGCTCAAATACCGGGTCTTTCGACTCAAATACTGGACTACGAGTCGTTATTTGATCGTTTACGGGCAGGCAATACATTAATAACCGGAAATAGCCGGCTCTCGCGCGTGCTGGCAGGTCAATATAACCAATGGCGCATCGACAGGGGTGACAGCCAGTGGCAAAGCCCGGAGATTATTTCCTGGAATCTATGGCTGGATAAGCTTTGGGAAACTGCCAGCCTGAACGGTATTGCCGGCACCGACCGTGCCGTGCCCGGTAGCAGGCAATTGATCAGCTTGTGGGAGAACACCTTAAAAAACGAACCGCTGGCACATGACCTGTTGCGCCCGGAATCCTTGGCAAACCAACTGCTGGAGACCCGTAAGCTTATTACCAGTTGGCAATTGAGCTTCAAAGATCCAGCATGGTTTGGCGATGAAAATGAAAATTACGCCGCTTTTTACTACTGGAACAAAGCCTTTGAAAAACGCTGCGATACGGACAACTGGATTAGCCCGGAAGACCGGACAGCACTGCTTTGCAATGCCATAGAAAACAAGCTGCTGTCACACCCTCAAGCCGTTGACTTACTTGGTTTTGATGAATTTAACCCTGGCCAGGCAAACCTGTTGTCAGCACTGGTTGAAAATGGCAATCCGGTCAACCACCTGACCATTTCGCCCCGGCAAGATGAAACCGTAGCCTGGCAAAGCAAGGACAGCAAAAACGAGCTTGAACAGATGGCTCGTTGGGTGCGTTATTGGTTTGAAAAAGAACCGGAATCCAGCATCGCCATCGTGGTGCCCGATTTACAGGCACGACGGCGGGAAGTTGAACGACAACTTGAAGAAGTCCTGATACCTGGCAATAAAACCGGCGGACAACAACCAAAGCCCTGGAATATATCCATGGGCGTAGCTCTTGCACGTGTACCGATGATCGAAACAGCGTTCGACCTGTTGAAGTTGCTGGATGACCGTATCGACATCCAGGATATTGGCCGTGTTTTAAGAAGCCCCTGGCTGCGTGGTGCCGTCACTGAGCGAAATAACCGGGCACTCCTGGAAAAGTGTCTGCGGGATAAATATCCACGTCAGCTAAAACTGCGCGAAGTGCGTTACCGCGCAGCTGAAATTAAAACTCATGACCGCCAGCACAACGAATTACCGGAAGATCAACACCAACCCCAGGCCTGGAATAGCCCGGAACTGAGCACAATCCTCAATAAGCTGACCCGCTTTGACGGGGAAAGCCAGGGACAGCGCTCGCCATCTGCCTGGGCTGAAACCTTTGATCAATTACTGGTGAGCCTGGGCTGGCCGCTGGCGGAAGAATCCGGAAAGGAAACGCCAGCCGAGGTACAAGCAGAAGAACACGGGCAAAACTGGCAAACCTTGCAAGCCTGGCGAGACGGTTTACGTGAACTAGCATCGCTGGATGCCACCACGATCAAACTTGGACGTAAAGCAGCCATCAACCAGCTAAAACAGATATGCCGGGAAAAGATTTTTCAGCCCAGCACTGCCCCCGCGTCCATCCAGGTACTGGGATTGTACGAGGTCAGCGGCTTACGCTTTGACCACCTGTGGGTGCTGGGCCTGCACAACGATAACTGGCCACCCAGCGCCAGGCCCAATCCATTTATTCCCGGCAAGCTACAACGGGCGGCGCAGACTCCTAACTCCAGTCCCCAGCGCGAACTGGAAGTGGCGCGTACCATCACAAAACGACTGCTGGAGACAGCCCCGGATTGTATTTTCAGCTACCCGGGACAGATTGATGGTGAAGGCGTGCTACCCAGCCCACTGCTCAACAGCGCTACTCTCATAACTGAAGAAGACCTGCCTGCCTGGCAAGAAGACGATTGGCGGACCACCGTTGCCAACGCCGAACATCCGCGGCTTGATCCATTGTTGATGCCGGGCAAACTTACACACGGAACAGCAAGGGGTGGCAGCTCCATCCTTAAACACCAGGCGCTTTGCCCCTTCCGCGCCTTTGCCAGCAATCGTTTGGGTGCCGATGGCCTGGAGACACCGGCCGATGGCATCAGCGCGATGCTGCACGGTAGCCTGGTGCACAGCGTGCTGGAACATTTCTGGATAGAAACCAAAACCCAGGCAGCTTTGTTGGCCCTGGATGAAGAAAGCCTGGGCAAGCGGGTTCGTAAACACGTGGATTTTGTGACCACCGAGGAACGGGGACTGAAACAACGCCCCGCTTTTCGCGGCGTGGAGGCCGAGCGTGTTTACCGTCATGTGATGGATTACCTGGAGCTTGATAAAGACCGCGATACCTTCGAAGTTGTAGGTTTTGAAAAAGAAATCCTGCCTGAAATAGAAGGCCAAACCGTTCGGTTGATCATAGACCGGGTTGACAGGCTGCCATCCGGTGAAGAGATTATTATCGACTATAAAACCGGCAAAGAAGAACCGAAGAAGTGGTTTGGCGACCGGCCTGAAAACCCCCAACTACCACTCTATGCCATCAGCGCTGAGAAAACGCCGGCAGCAGTGGTGTTTGGTATCATTCGTGATGATGGTTGCCTGTATAAAGGCGTGGTTCAACAAGGTGGGCTGTTGCCCGGCTTGCCGCCAAAAGCGACTAAAGCAAATCAATACCTTATTGATGCCGGTTATGAAATGCCGAAAACCATTGAAACCTGGCGCCAGGTCTTACACCACTTAATGGCAGATTTCCTGGCCGGCGAAGCCGCCGTTGACCCAAAAACTGATCCTAAAACCGGCCAGAGAACCTGTGATAAAAGTTATTGCGAGCTTCAGTCACTTTGTCGCGTGGGTGAGTTGGTGCAACGCCAGCAAACTGAGCAAAAAAACGAACAGAAGGAGGTTTCGGCATGAACCATCCTTCTGATTGGCAACAACGGGAACGGGGGCGTGACTTACACCACTCCTACATTGTCCAGGCCCCGGCCGGCTCCGGTAAAACCGAGCTCCTGACCCAACGTATGCTGGGCTTGTTAGCACATGTTGAAAACCCTGAAGAAGTGGTCGCGATCACTTTTACACGCAAAGCCGCTGCGGAAATGAGCCACAGGCTGGTTAGCCATTTGCAAGCTGCGGCCAGGCAACAACGGGGCGAAAATGAAAATGAAAAACTCCAGGACCATGAACAGGTTAGCCGCGACCTGTCGCTCGCAGTATTAAAACACGACGCAGAGCAGGGCTGGAACCTGCTTGAACAGCCAAGCCGACTGCGTATCCGCACGATTGATAGCCTGTGCAGCGAGCTTGCCCGCCAGCTACCGATAACCTCCGGGCTCGGCGGTGGCCAGCAAATCGCAGTAGATGCAACGGCGCTATATCGCAAGGCAGCCGCGCGAACCATGGCAGTCATCGAAGATGATAGTGATAAGTTGCAGGCCGATGTCATCCGCGTACTGGATCGTTACGACAACCAGTATGACAAGCTGGTGGAATTACTCACCGGCATGCTGGCAAGCAGGGAACAATGGACCGGCCATCTTCTGGGCTCACGCAAAGGTGATGGTTTTGACCGGCAAGGCCTGGAAAAAGCTTTACGATACCTGGTCGAATTTCAACTAAATAAGACACGGCAAATCACTCCCGTTGATCTTTTAAGTGAGTTACCCCGTTTTTATAATTATGCCCTCGGTAATGGCGCAAAAAACGAAAACGAGCTGAAAGGTTTGCTGGAAATATGCGGCGGTTTTGATTGTACATCTCTTAATCTGCCCACAACTGCGGAGGCCCTA
>Ga0209633_10004231_pt1 | contig 12957 bp, 11 predicted proteins | sample Cruoilmetagenom1_FD_187290 | JGI IMG/M metagenome (GOLD analysis project Ga0209633, IMG submission 187290) | Oil polluted marine microbial communities from Coal Oil Point, Santa Barbara, California, USA - Sample 1 (SPAdes) (version 2) | ecosystem: Environmental > Aquatic > Marine > Oil seeps ... | reverse complement strand
GAAAGACGGCCGGCCGGTGGTGCTGCAGGTGGTTCCCCGCCTAATCTCCGGGGGAGTCGAGCGCGGTGCCGTCGACATCGCCGCGGCCGTGGTCGCCAGCGGGGGCACGGCCTTGGTCGCGTCCGAGGGCGGGCCGATGGAGTATGAATTGCGCCGGGTCGGTGCGATTCACTTAAAGCTACCGATGGCCTCGAAGAACCCGCTGGTCATGTATCGCAATGTGGGCCGTCTGGTCGGCCTGATTCAGGCCCATGACGTGGATATCGTCCATGCCCGCTCGCGCGCGCCGGCGTGGAGCGCGGCGGCGGCGGCGCGGCGTACCGGGCGGCATTTCATCACCACCTTTCATGGCACCTACAACTTCAGCAACCGGATCAAGCGCCGTTACAATGCCATCATGACCAAGGGCGAGCGGGTGATCGCTAATTCCGACTTTATCGGCCAGCACATCCGCGACAACTACACCGTCGATCCGGCGCGCATTCGCGTCATCCGCCGGGGTATCGATCTCAACCTGTTCGATCCGGAGAAGGTAAGCGCCGAGCGAGTGATCCAGTTGGCCGGCCGCTGGCGCCTGCCCGACGGCGTGCCGGTGGTCATGCTGCCCGGCCGCCTGACCCGCTGGAAGGGGCAGCCGGTCTTGATCGATGCCCTGACCCGTTTGCGCGATGTGGAACTACGCTGTGTTCTGGTGGGCGGCGACCAGGGGCGCAGTGCCTATAAGGCCGAGCTTGAGCGGTTGATCGCGCGGCACGGGCTGGCCGGTCATGTTTTCCTGCCCGGCCAGTGCGACGATATGCCGGCCGCCTACATGCTCGCGGACGTGGTGGTTTCCGCCTCCACCGACCCAGAGGCTTTTGGCCGCGTGGTCAGCGAGGCTCAGGCCATGGGCTGTCCGGTGGTGGCCAGCGACCACGGTGGCGCCAGCGAGCAGGTGATCGAGGACCACACCGCCTTTCTGGTGCCGCCCGGCGATCCCAATGCCCTGGCCGACGGCATCCGCAGGGCTTTGGACCTGACGGCCGCGCAGCGTGAGCAATTGTCCAAGGCGGCGCGGGCGCATGCCCGGGCTAACTTCTCCAAGGACCACATGTGCGCCGCGACTTTGGCCCTTTACCGCGAGCTCCTACGCGCCGCCGCCCCAGCGGCCCGAGGTGCCACGGAGCCAAGCCAGGCGGCGACATAGGGTGCCTTCGCTTTCTTGACAGAGGTTGGATTCCCCCTACAGTGCTCGCCCTTATCGGTAATCGGCAAAGGCCTGGAAACTTGATCTTATGGTAGCCATCACGCTGCCCGACGGGAGCGTGCGGGCGTTTGACGGGGCGGTCACCGGGGCCGAGGTCGCCGCCGCCATTGGCCCTCGCTTGGCCAAGGATGCCCTGGCGGTGAAGGTCGACGGGGTGCTCGAAGATTTGTCCACCCCGATCGAGGCCGATGCCGCCCTCGAAATCGTCACCCGTGGCCATGCTGATGCTCTGGCGCTGCTGCGCCACGACTGCGCGCACGTGCTGGCCGAGGCGGTGCAGGAGCTTTACCCCGGCACTCAGGTGACCTTCGGTCCGGCGACCGAGAACGGCTTCTACTATGACTTTGCCCGCGCCGAGCCTTTCACCCCCGATGATCTGGTGCGCATCGAGGCGCGCATGAAGGAGATCGTCGATCGCGACGAAGCCATCGTCCGCGAGATCTGGCCGCGCGATAAGGCGATCCGCCATTTTGAGTCCCTCGGGGAGACCTACAAGGCGCAGCACATCGAAAGCTTGGCCGCGGACGAGCCGATCAAGATCTACCGGCAAGGGAACTGGCTCGATCTGTGCCTGGGGCCGCATCTGCCGTCGACCGGCAAGCTGGGCCAGGCCTTCAAGCTGCTGAAAGTCTCCGGCGCCTATTGGCGCGGCGATGCGCGCAACGAGCAGCTGCAGCGGATCACCGGCACGTGCTGGGAAACGGACAAGCAACTGGCCGCTTACCTGCGCATGGTCGAGGAAGCGGAAAAGCGCGATCACCGCCGCCTCGGCCGCGAGATGGGCCTGTTCCATCAACAGGAAGAAGCCGCCGGCTCGGTTTTTTGGCACCCCAAGGGGTGGACCCTCTACCGGGTGGTGGAGCGCTATCTGCGGGCCCGCTTGGAAGCGGCCGGCTATGTGGAGGTGAAGACGCCGCTGTTGATCGACCGCGCGCTGTGGGAAGCCTCCGGCCATTGGGAGAAATTCCGCGAACACATGTTCGTGGCGACGACGGATGAAGACCGGTCACTGGCGGTCAAGCCGATGAATTGCCCCGGCCATGTTCAGATATTCAAGCAAGGCCTGACCAGCTACCGCGATCTGCCGCTGCGCATGGCCGAGTTCGGCTCCTGCCACCGCAACGAGCCCTCCGGCGCCTTGCACGGCTTGATGCGGGTACGCGGCTTTACTATGGACGATGCGCATATCTTCTGCACCGAGGATCAGATCACCAGCGAGACCATCGCCTTCTGCGAGCTGCTGCACAGCATCTATCGGGACCTGGGTTTCGACGAGGTGGTGATCAAGTTCGCCGACCGGCCGTCGGTGCGCGCCGGCAGTGATGTCACCTGGGATCGGGCCGAGACCGCCCTGATCGAAGCAGTCAAAGCGGCCGGGCTGACCTATACCCTGAACCCGGGCGAGGGCGCCTTTTACGGTCCGAAGCTGGAGTTCGTGTTGCGCGATGCCATTGGCCGCGATTGGCAATGCGGCACCTTGCAGGTGGATTTCGTCCTGCCCGAGCGGCTGGATGCCTCTTACGTGGGCGAGGACGGCAACAAACATCGCCCGGTCATGCTGCACCGGGCGATCCTGGGGTCTTTCGAGCGCTTCCTGGCCATCCTCATCGAGCAATACGCCGGCCGCTTCCCGCTCTGGCTCGCCCCCTTACAGGTGGTCGTGGCGACGATCACCTCCGAGGCGGACGATTATGCCCGCGAGGTGGCCGGGGCGCTGGGGGCTGCCGGACTGCGCGTCGAGCTGGATTTGCGGAATGAAAAAATCAACTACAAGGTGCGCGAGCACAGCCTTGCCAAGGTGCCCGTGATCGCCGTTGTCGGGGGCCGCGAGGCGGAAGAGCACACCGTGGCCCTGCGCCGCCTGGGCGGTAAGAACCAGGAGGTCCTTGCGCTGGCTGAGGCAGTCATTAAAGTCAGGAATGAGGCCGCCCCACCGGCAGGAGCTTGAAGTTAGGGGCTTGAAGGCCGGGACGGACAGAGATTAACCATGAGGGGAGACTAACCCATAGCAAGACCACCCATGAACCTCGCGCCATCCCGTGACGGCATGCGCGTGAATGACCAGATCAGTTCGCTGGAGGTGCGGCTGATCGACGAAACCGGCGAAAATGTAGGCGTCGTGACCAAGATCGACGCCATGCAGCGCGCCGAGAATGCCGGTCTTGACCTGGTCGAGATCTCGCCGGGCGCCGATCCGCCGGTGTGTAAGATCCTCGATTACGGACGCTATAAATACGTCGATCAGAAGAAGAAGGCGGAAGCCCGAAAAAAACAAAAAACGATCGATATCAAAGAGATAAAGATGCGCCCGAACATCGATCAGCACGATTACGATGTGAAGATGCGGGCGATCTTTCGTTTCCTCGAGGAGGGTGACAAGGTCAAGGTGACCATGCGCTTCCGCGGCCGGGAGATGGTCCACCAAAACCTCGGCCTCGACGTCCTCAACCGGGTCCGGGGCCAGCTTGAAGAAGTGGCCAAGGTCGAGCAATTTCCCCGGGTCGAGGGACGCCAGATGATCATGATCATGGCCCCCCGGTAACCGTCACCGATGTCTCTATAGGGGGCGGTGGTGCCTTGCAATCGCCCCCGCCGGCGGCTATAAACGGCGGCTTTCAACGCGAGCGGTCCGGCCTGAGGGCATGCCCAGCCGCTCTAAATCACGCGCTATTCGAAGAAAAGGAACACGCAAAATGCCCAAGATGAAGACCCGGAGCGGCGCCAAAAAGCGATTCCGCCTGACCGGTAGCGGCAAGGTCCGGATGTCCGCCGCCGGTATGCGGCACGGCATGAGCAAGCGGTCGCAGAAGACGAAGCGCAAGGCGCGCGGCACGCACATCATGAATCCGTCCGACGCCAAGATCGTCAAGCGTCACTTTCTACCTTACGCTTAGGGAGGCCTCGCAATGGCACGTGTCAAGCGGGGCGTCACGGCGCACGCCCGCCACAAGAAGATTGTCGATCAAGCCAAAGGCTTTCGCGGCCGCGGCAAGAATGTCTTTCGCGCCGCCATCGAGCGCGTCGAAAAGTCGCTGCAGTACGCTTACCGCGACCGGCGCGTCCGCAAGCGCAACTTCCGCAGCCTGTGGATTCAACGCATCAACGCCGGTGCCCGCGAGCACGGCCTGACCTACGCGCAGTTTATGCATGGCATGAAGAACGCTGGGATCGAGGTGGATCGCAAGGTCCTGTCGGACTTGGCGGTGCGCGAGCCGGCCGCGTTCAAGGCCCTGGTCGAAAAGGCGCAGAGCGCGCTCGGCGACCGCGGCTAAGTCATCGCCATATCCTATGCGGGCCGTACTCTTGGGCGCGGTCGCTAGGGAGGGGTTAGCCCGTGAGCCAATGGGCCCTGAGCCGATGGGTAGGCCGCATAATTTTGATCGTCGCCTGCCTGGGGGCGGTTGCCGCGTGCTCGCCCTTTGCGGATGACATCGATGCGGTCAAGGAGGCCGAGACCGCCGGCCTGCGCAACGAGGATTTTGTCCAGCGCCTGGCCGGGGACGGAAACGAGATCGAATGGTCGGCGCGGCGCTGGGAGCAGTACCCCAAGAATTCGGGCATCATCTTCGTCGAGGCGGCCATGGAGAAGCAGACCCGTGACGGGAAAAAGCGCAAGATCGTCGTGCAATACACCTATAACCGGGTTAGCGAACGCACGAGCCTGCATGACGTCCTTGTCGACGGCCAGTCGCAAGGAATCCTCGGCGGTGCCCTACAAATGCTTCTCTTGCGGCTAGAATAAATCATGCTCAAAGACGATCTTGATCGGCTGCAAAGCGATCTGATGGCGGCGATCGGCGGCGCCGGCGATATGGCGGCGCTGGAGGCGGTGCGGGTGCGGGCGCTCGGCAAGAAGGGCGAGGTGACGGGGCTGATGAAGACCCTCGGCAATCTCGGCCCGGATGAGCGCAAGGCCGCGGGTCAGGCCTTGAATACCTTGAAGGACGCGCTCGCGGCTGCCATCGAGGCACGCAAGGCGTCCTTGGCCGAGGCCGATCTGGAAGCCCGCCTGGCGACCGAGCGGGTCGACATTTCCCTGCCGCCGCGCCCCGATGAGATCGGCCGCATTCACCCCATCAGCCAGACCATCGAGGAGATGGTCGCCATCTTCGGCGAGATGGGCTTTTCCGTGGCGGAAGGGCCGGACATCGAGGATGACTTCCACAATTTCACCGCCCTGAACATCCCGCCCGACCATCCGGCACGCCAGGAACACGACACCTTCTACCTGCCGGAAGATGCGGCCGGTAACCGGCCGGTTCTACGCACCCACACCTCACCGGTGCAGATCCGGACCATGCAAGCGGTCAAGCCGCCGATCCGTATCATCGTGCCCGGGCGCACCTTCCGCGCCGATTCCGATGCCACCCATTCGCCCATGTTCCATCAGGTCGAAGGCCTGGTTATCGACAAGACGACGCACATGGGCCATCTCAAGGGCACGTTGATTGAATTCTGCCGCGCCTTCTTCGACATCGACGATCTGCCGGCGCGCTTTCGCACCAGCTATTTTCCTTTCACGGAGCCCAGCGCCGAGATGGACATCGGCTGTAGCCGTGCCGGCGGCCAGTTGACCATCGGCGATGGCGGCGACTGGCTGGAGATTCTCGGCTGCGGCATGGTGCACCCGCGCGTGCTCGAAAGCTGCGGCATCGATCCCGATGTGTATCAGGGTTTCGCCTTCGGCATGGGGATCGAGCGCGCGGCCATGCTGAAGTACGGCATTCCCGATTTGCGCACGTTCTATGACTCGGATTTGCGCTGGCTGCGTCATTACGGCTTCCTGCCCTTCGAGCTGCCCAGCCTGGTGCGGGGGTTGTAGCCCGTGAAGTTCACCCTGGCTTGGCTCAAGGAGCATCTGGAGACCGATGCGGCCCCGGCGGCGATCGCCGAGACGTTGACTATGATTGGCCACGAGGTCGAATCGATTAACGATCCGGCTGCCCGTTTTGCCGCGTTCATCGTCGGCTACGTCAAGGAGGCGCGGCCGCATCCCAACGCCGACCGCCTACAGGTCTGCATCGTCGAGACCGGTCAGGGCGAGGTACAGGTGGTCTGCGGCGCGCCCAATGCGCGTACCGGCATGAAGGGGGTGTTCGCGCCTGCCGGCAGCCTTATTCCCGGCAGCGGCGCCATGCTCAAGGCCGGCAATATCCGCGGCGAGGCCTCCAACGGCATGCTGCTTTCCGAGCGGGAGATGGGCCTGTCCGACGAGCACGAAGGCATCATCGATTTGCCGGAGGATGCGACCCTTGGCGCATCGGCGGCGGCGGCCTTGGGTCTTCTCGATTCCGTGTTCGACGTCGCGATTACCCCGGACCGGGGCGATTGTTTGGGGGTGCGGGGGCTGGCCCGCGACTTGGCAGCCGCCGGCCTTGGCCGTCTCAAGCCGTTCGACGAGACACCGGTGCCCAGTGCCTTCGCCAGTCCCGTCGCCTGGCGCCGCGATTTACCGGCGGCGGCGGAAGATGCCTGCCCCTACGTGGCGGGACGTTATTTTCGCAATGTGCGCAATGGCCCCAGCCCTAAATGGCTGCAGGACCGTCTGCGGGCGATCGGTTTGCGGCCGATCTCGGCGCTGGTCGATATCACCAACTTCGTCACCTACGATCTGAACCGGCCGCTGCACGTTTTCGATGCGGATAAGATATCCGGCGATCTAACGATGCGCCTGGCGCGGCCGGGCGAGGAGATCGCGGCCCTCGATGGGCGCAGCTACCGCCTCGATCCCGAGATGGTGGTCATAGCCGACGACAACGGCCCGCAAGGCATCGGCGGCGTTATGGGCGGTGAGGTCTCCGGCTGTACCGAGACGACACGCAACGTCTTCGTGGAGGTGGCCCTGTTCGATCCGGTGCGTGTTGCCACCACCGGGCGCAAGCTGGGCATTCTCTCGGACGCGCGCTATCGCTTCGAACGGGGGGTCGATCCGGGTTCGGCCGTCTGGGGCGCCGAGGTCGCGGCGCGCCTGATCGGCGAGTTGTGCGGGGGTGAGGCAAGCGAGGTAGTGCATGCCGGGGCGCTGCCCGATACACGCCGGGAAATTGCATTCCGGCCGGCGCGCGTAGCCGCCCTGGGCGGTGTCGATGTGGCCGTGACCGAGCAAACACGTATTCTTACCGACCTGGGGTTCGAGGTGGCCGGCAACGGCGCGACCCTCACCGTCACCGTTCCGGCCTGGCGCGGTGATGTGGACGGCGAAGCGGACTTGGTGGAAGAAGTGCTGCGCATCAACGGCTACGACAATATCCCGACGGTGGCGCTGAGCCGCGAGACCGCCCTGCCGCATCCGGTGCTGACATTGGCGCAGCGCCGCGTTTCGCTGGCGCGCGTAGCCCTGGCCCAACGCGGGTTGTGCGAGGCGGTGACCTTCTCCTTCATCTCCGAAGATCTGGCGCGGCATTTCGGCGGGGTTCGCGATGGGCTTCGCCTGGTGAATCCGATCAGCGCCGATCTCGATATCATGCGCCCCTCCGTGTTGCCTGGCTTGGCGGCGGCGGCGGCGCGTAACGCCGACCGGGGCACGGGCGATGTCGCCCTGTTCGAAATCGGACCGCAATACACCGACGTAACACCCACCGGCCAGGCGCGTGTGGCCGCCGGCTTGCGCGCTGGGGCGGCTGCACCGCGGCACTGGGCGGGTGTTAGCCGCGGTGTCGATGCCTTCGACGGCAAGGGCGATGCCCTGGCGGCGCTCGACGCCTGTGGGGCGCCGGTGGACAATCTGCAAGCCACGGCCGATGCGCCAGGTTGGTATCACCCGGGCCGCTCGGGGGTCTTGCGGTTGGGGCCGAAAGTGCTGGCCAACTTTGGTGAATTGCACCCGCGCATCCTGCACGCTCTCGATCTGCGTGGGCCGGTTGCCGCCTTCGAGGTGTTTCTCGATGCAATCCCGGTCCCCAAGGCGGGCAAGGGCGGTGACGGACGGCAACGCCAGGCCCTCGTGCTCTCGCCGTTTCAGGCAATCTCGCGCGATTTTGCCTTCATCGTCGACGACGACGTGCCGGCGGAGAAGCTCCTGCGCGCCGCCAAGGGCGCCGACAAAGCGCTGGTGACGAAGGTCGAGCTGTTCGATGTCTATGTTGGCAAGGGCATCGAGGATGGCAAGAAATCGCTGGCCATCGCCGTCACCCTGCAGCCGACCACCCACACTCTGACCGACGCCGAGATCGAGGCGGTCGCCGCCAAGGTCATCGCCCAGGTAAGCCGGGTGACCGGCGGGGTCTTACGGGCTTAGGCGGCCCATGACTGACACCTCGCACATTCGCAACTTTGCGATCATTGCCCACATCGACCACGGGAAATCGACCCTGGCCGACCGCCTTATTCAATTGTGCGGCGGCCTGACCCAGCGGGAGATGAAGGAGCAGGTGCTCGATTCCATGGAGATCGAGCGCGAGCGGGGTATTACCATCAAGGCCCAGGCGGTGCGCCTGACCTATCCGGCGCAAGACGGCCAGACCTATACCCTGAACCTGATCGATACTCCCGGCCATGTGGATTTTTCCTATGAGGTCAGCCGCTCGCTGGCGGCCTGCGAAGGGTCGTTGCTGCTGGTCGATGCCAGCCAGGGGGTGGAGGCGCAGACCCTGGCCAATGTTTATCTGGCACTCGACGCCAACCACGAGATCGTCCCGGTGCTCAACAAAGTCGATTTACCGGCCGCCGAGCCGGAGCGGGTGAAGGAGCAGATCGAGGATGTAATTGGCCTGGACGCCTCGGAAGCGGTCATCATTTCCGCCAAGACCGGCGAGGGTGTCGCCGATGTGCTCGAGGCTCTGGTCAAGCGCCTGCCGCCACCCAAGGGCGATGCCACGGCCCCGCTCAAGGCCCTGCTGGTCGATAGCTGGTATGACGCTTATCTCGGCGTGATCACTTTGGTGCGGGTGGTTGACGGCACTCTGAAGCGAGGCATGCGCACCCGCATGATGGGCAGCGGCGCCGTGCATGATCTGGAAAAGGTCGGCGTCTTTACCCCCAAGATGACCGATATGGCGTCGCTCGGGCCGGGCGAGATCGGTTTTATTACGGCCAGCATCAAGTCGGTGGCCGACTGCAAGGTGGGCGATACCATCACCGAGGACCGGCGTCCCGCCACCGAAGCCTTGCCGGGTTTCAAACCGAGTGTGCCGGTGGTTTTCTGCGGCTTGTTTCCGGTGGATGCGGCGGCCTACGAAGATTTACGCGATTCCCTGGCCAAGCTGGCCCTCAACGATTCCAGCTTCGGCTACGAGGCGGAGACCTCGGCGGCCCTGGGCTTTGGCTTCCGCTGCGGATTTCTCGGCCTCTTGCACCTGGAGATCGTGCAGGAACGGCTGACGCGCGAATTCGATCTCGACCTCATCGCCACGGCGCCCAGCGTTGTCTACCGGGTGGCGTTGACCAAGGGCGCGACTATCGAGCTGCACAATCCCGCCGACATGCCCGATCCGATGCGCATCGCCGGCATCGAGGAACCGTGGATCAAGGCCACCATCCTGGTCCCGGACCAGCACCTGGGGGCCATCCTCAAACTTTGCGAGGACCGCCGGGGCGAGCAGATCGACCTGACCTACGCCGGCAGCCGGGCGATGGTGACCTATCACCTGCCGCTGAACGAGGTGGTCTTCGACTTCTACGACCGGCTGAAATCGGTCTCGCGCGGGTATGCCAGCTTCGATTATCAGATCGAAGAATACCGCGCGGGCGATCTGGTCAAGGTCTCGATCCTGGTCAATGCCGAGCCGGTTGATTCGCTTTCCATCATCGTCCACCGCGCCAAGGCGGAGGCGCGTGGCCGGGTTCTATGCGAACGCTTGAAGGAGTTGATTCCTCGGCAGATGTTCAAGATTGCCATTCAGGCGGCGATCGGCGGCAAGGTTATCGCCCGGGAAACCATCAGCGCCCTGCGCAAGGACGTCACCGCCAAATGTTACGGCGGCGACGTGAGCCGCAAGCGCAAGCTTCTGGATAAGCAAAAAAAGGGTAAGAAACGCATGCGCCAGGTCGGCAACGTGGAGATTCCGCAGTCCGCCTTCCTCGCCGCGTTGCGCATGGGTGACGATTGACGCGGATAGGTCCGTGTTCTAGGGGGTGTTGTCCGCTCTGGTGCTATTTTGCCGGTAGGCGTTCGGGTCGACACCATAGAGCGCCTTGAACGCACGGGAGAAGTTGCTCCGGCTGCGATAGCCGGTTCTATTCGCGATGGCCTTGACCGGCAGTTCGGTCGTTTCCAGAAATCGAGCGGCGCGGCGAAGGCGGTTTTCGCTTAAGAAGCCGTGTGGCGACCGGCCGAAAGCTTGCCGGAAGTGCGCGCAGAAGGTTGAGCGGCTCATGCCGGCCAGCTCGGCAAGATCCTCGATCCCCCGGACGTGTTCGGGATGACTCAAAATGGCCTGGACAGCGGCGTCCAGCCGCGGGTCGGCCAGGGCCGTGAGCCAGGGTAGGCGCGGGTCCTCGCGCTCGGCCAGGCGGCGCAGGACCAGGATCAGGCATTGCTTCATTAAGCCTTCCGCCAATGCCTTGGTGCCGAGCCGGGGCTCCGATAACTCGGTCAGCAATGTCTGGAACACGGCGTGGACGGGATGGGCCGCCGGAAACTGCTCGACAATTGGTTCGCGCAGAAGATCGAAGACCCCGGTCTCCGCCCCATAGGTCGCCTGAATTCGCCCGCATGCCATGATTACGTTTGGGTCGCCGATGCCGGCGCGCAGCCAGCGCATACCCTCTGGCAGGGTGCGGCAAGGGCTATCGTCGCTGCCGCCGCGGTCTAGACCAAGGCCGGGCCCAAGATTATCGCCGATCTCCTGCGACAGGCCGCGCGGGACGACGATGACGGCGCCCGGAGCAAAACTAAATGTGTGGTTGTTGCCGACCGCGATGACGCCGCTGCCGCCTAGCGCGTAATGCAAGGTGACGTGGTCGGTTCCCTCGAGGTGGAGCCGCTGGCCACCGCGCACATCGCAAATGGCAAACGGCTCTACCCGTACATCGAAGACCGACAAAAGCGTTTCAACAGCGGTCATGGCGTTTTCCCTTGCGGCTATTGTGGACCGAAAAAGGGCCAAGGGTCTTTACCACGCACGAAACTGTGATCGGATCGGAACAAACAGTTCGGCACCACTTCCGGCGGATATCGCACCTGGTTCGGCCCTAATCTGTAGTCCACCACACTAGCATCAACGGAGGAGTTCGAGCATGTGCGATCAACATGATGCGGGGCAACATGATGCGGGGCAACATGATAAGGGGCATGACGAAGATGGTGTCCGCCGCCGCGACTTGCTGAAGGGGGGCGTCGCCGTGGGGGCGGCGCTGGCTGCCGGTGCCGCCACCGGGACCGCCGCCGGGGCCGCACGGGCGGCGGCCGATCCGTACGCGCCGCCGGAAAAAGGCGCATTGCCGGAAACCGGTTTCAAGCTGAACCATGGCCGCGCCGCCTTGGTGGTGACCGATCCGCAGATCGATTTCCTCAGTCCCAAGGGCGTGACCTGGGGTGTCGTCGGTGCCAGTGTCGAACAGCATGGCACGGTCAACAACATCAAACGCCTGCTCGATGCTGCCAAGGCCCGCGACATGACCGTGGTTATCTCGCCGCATTATTATTATCCAACCGATCACGGCTGGAGCTTTGGTGGGCCGCTGGAGAAACTGATGCATGCGATCGGTATGTTCGATCGCAGCAGTGCTTACGATGTAACCGGCTTCGACAATTCGGGCGCGGATTTCATGCCCGAATACAAAGATCAGATCATGGATGGCAAGACCATCATCTGCTCGCCGCACAAAGTCTATGGTCCGGAAGCCAATGACCTAGCCTTGCAACTGCGCAAGGCGCGGATTGACCAAGTGATCCTGGCCGGCATGTCCGCCAATCTGTGTGTCGAATCGCATCTGCGCGAACTGCTCGAGCAGGGCTTCGAGGTGGCGGTAGTCAAGGACGCAACAGCGGCGGCCATGCTACCTGAAGGCGACGGCTATTTGGCGGCGTTGACTAATTTCCGCTACATCGCCAATGCGCTGTGGTCAACGGATGAGGCCGTGGCCGAGATGAAAGGTAAGGCATAACCGCCTGGGTGGCCCTGATATGGATACGGCGGTGGCGCTAGCGGAACCGCGACCTGCGCCGCCGCCGTAAAAGAACGCAGACCCCAGCGAGCACCAGCCCCGGCACGGCGAAGACCATGAGGGCCGGCAATTGCAGAATGCCGACAATGGCCGGGTCCCAGAGGGGCGGCCAGATATAGCGCTCGACGATCGCTTGAAGCAGATTCAGGCTGTTCGGGGCCAGGCGGTACCATAACTCACCCGCCGGCCGCAGGTCGTATCCCACGGCCGCATTGGGTGCTAAAAGCTCCCAACCCGCGACCGCTAACGCCGCCAGGCCTAAGAACCAACCGAGGCTGCATCCCACAAGACGCATTGGACGCTCTCGCGCGATGGTGGCACGCGCCGCCGGGGCGGCGAATGCGGGACCGATCCGCCCGAAACCTAGCAGGTTCGGCGATCCCGAGCCAACCTATTGGGAGGTGCGAATTGCGCTTGCCGCGGATGGTTCGGCGTTGCATCGATTCCCCTCCTCGGATACCGTCTGGCGCCGCGCGGGCCCAGAAAACCGGGACCCGCCGCCGCGGAGGGGTGGCCGAGTGGTCGAAGGCGCACGCCTGGAAAGTGTGTATACGGTGTGAGCCGTATCGTGGGTTCGAATCCCACCCCCTCCGCCATGATTTAAG